>Ga0194039_1000001_pt1 | contig 220625 bp, 235 predicted proteins | sample JunL228m_MetaG_FD_148679 | JGI IMG/M metagenome (GOLD analysis project Ga0194039, IMG submission 148679) | Anoxic zone freshwater microbial communities from boreal shield lake in IISD Experimental Lakes Area, Ontario, Canada - Jun2016-L227-8m | ecosystem: Environmental > Aquatic > Freshwater >...
ACCTATTATTGGACTATTTTATATTATAAGTAATTGAAACATCCGATGATATTTTATCTTCCCCAACTGGTAAGCTTGCGCCAGTTGCAGTATCTGCAGAAACACTCGACATCTTATAACTCATCATAGGGTACAAAGATCCTCCACCAGAGTTTTCAGAAAAAGATGTGATTTTACCTAGTTTTATACCGAGAGAACCCGCAATAATTTCTGCTTGAACCTTTGCCTTTTTTATCGCTTGATCTCTCACTGTTTCTTTAACCTTATCTAAACTATCTAGATAACTTGTAATATCACTAACCTGCACACCAACTCTGCCGATAGCAGTAACCAGAGTTCCTGCAAGACTTGGATTTCTAGTTATATCTACCAATTTCACCTCTATAGATTGATTTGTATCATACCCAATAATTTCCGTAGTCTTATCTAAGCAATTATTAGGCACAGAAATAGCTTTACTGGAAACTACTGCCTTACCATTCACTGCAGCTGAACCTGTTGCAATAGAAGGAGTTTTTAAAGATGTTAATGAAGAAGGTGCAACAACAGAACTTTGTACTCCCTTTCCACCAACAGAAACTGCACCTGATGTACTTGGAACTGTTGTCCCACAAGCTGCAGTTCTTGAACTATATCTAGGATAAGTATTGAAGTTTGCAGTTTTAATATTTTTATCTAGAACGCCATTTTGTTTTAGAATCAAGATTGCATCATTGATCTTTCTTGTAACCGCATCCTGCGATGACTTAATGTCCTTTCCTGATTCTGTTGCTGAAATTGTAAACTTTGTCGTATCAGGAGCTACGTTTATTTCACTATGGCCAGAGACCACTATTTGGTTTTGATTCTTAGAGTCCCCCTCTTTTCTCTCAAAAATATTTACTGTAGCCAAAACAGTTATTGATAAAATAAATAATATTGAAACTATTTTTAATAGAGAATTTAATTCTAGGAATTTTTTCATTCCGATTACTTCATTAACATCTTTTTTTATTGCCATGAATATATTATAGCAGAGTATTGTAAAAAGATTCAAATAAATTTTCAAAAAGTGACGCAACAGTTAAAGGACCAACACCTCCTGGTACTGGAGTTATTGCATTAACTATTTTAGAAACTTCATCAAACGCAACATCGCCACATAATTTTCTTACACTCTCGCCGTTCTCATTTTTTTCTTCTCTGGAAACTATACCAATATCAATTATCGTTTGACCCAAAGAGACATAACTCTCGTCTATCATATTAGGTACGCCAATAGCAGAAATTATAATATCAGCGGCCTTAGTTATATCTTTTAAATTCTTAGTTTTGGAATGACAAACTGTAATCGTTGCATTCTTTGCTAGGATCACAAGCGCTGTCGGTTTACCGACAAGAACCGATCTCCCGACAATACAAACATTCTTTCCTTCCAATTCAATATCATAATATTCAAACAAACTCAGAACGCCTTTGGTTGTAGCTGGAATAAAACCTTTAAATACAGACTTCCTAAAATCATCATCAACAATCTTACTCTCACTGTTTTTTTTCTCATTAAAATCTCTGTCTACCAAAAGACCCAGACTTGTACTACTCAATCCATCGACATCTTTTCTATAATCAATTTCATTTGTGATGTTGTGTACAGAAAGATTTTTAGGTATTGGTAATTGAACAATAATTCCATGAACAGAGCTGTCGTTATTGTAATTTCTTATTTCTTCAAGCACTTCTTCCTCCTCAATATCATCAGGTAGCTTAATGTGTAATACCTCTGCTCCAATATATGCAGCAAACTGTTTTTTCTGTTCTATGTAAACTCCTGACGCTTTATTATCCCCTATTTGAAATATCACAAGAACCGGCGGAATAAAACTATCTATTTTTTTATTCTTAATAGTCTCAATTTGTATCTTAAGATTTTCTCTTTTATTATTTCTAATTTCAACACCGCGAAGTAGAATCATCTTTGTTTTATTTAATTTGGAAAGATGCACGAACAGTAACCATCACATCCTTATTTATGCTTGAAGTATCATATGATCCATAATCAGAAACATCACTAGAGCCTGGCGAAAGAACCTGAACAACCCCAGCTCCAGCTGATTTTATTTTTCCAACTGAACTTCCGGCCAGCTTAACAATAGCTTCAGCTCTTGTCTTTGCATCCTTTAATGCTTCTGGTAGTAGACTTACTTTTAATTCTTGAAGACCTGAATAGTAATATTGTGGACTTTGAGGATTTACGATTACACCACCAAGCACAAGCTCTTGAATATTTTTTGATATTAGATCAACTTTTTTTACATCTACAGAAGAGATACTTATTGTTTGAACAAGATCATATTTTTTTGCTGCGCCAGCAGGAGTATTACTTTCATAGACCTCATTCATTAAAACTGGTGAAATTGTAAGATCAGATTCAACAAAACCATTCTTCGCAAAAAAATCTTTAACCACCTTAAGATCACTATTCATTTTTACATAGCCATCTTTAACTGTATCTAATGTTATTGGTCTCATAAAATTTACAGACCAATTTACCTGGTCAGATATAACACTTTTCTTTGCAGAGCCTGTAACAACAACAGCGTCATCCATTGCTTTTACACTATAGAATGCATACGCAGCAGAGACAGCTGAAAGAAATATCGTAATACCAATTACAAAACTCGATTTAAATATTTGAGAGTTATTTTCTTTATTCATACCGCTAATTTTACATTAGAAGCCAAACCAATACAACAAAGATAAGAACAGGATTCCTACAATAATTCTGTAAACGGCAAAACCCACAAAATTATGATTCCTTATATATGATAGAAAGCTCTTTATTGCTAAGAAGGCCACAATGAATGCCGTAAAGAAACCGACAGCCAAAAGAACAACTTCATTACGTCCAATCTCCCCGACCCCCTTGTATAAGTCTAGAGCTGAGGCTGCAAACATTGTTGGTATCGCAAGAAGAAAAGAAAACTCCACAATCTCAACTCTAGATATTCCAGAAAGTTGTCCTCCAATTATTGTAGCGGCAGAGCGGGATACTCCGGGAATCATAGCTATCGATTGATATAAACCAACCTGTACAGCCTGGACATATCCAATATTCAAATCTTCTCCCTTACTAATATTTAATGGTGCTTGTTTTTTTGCATTCCATTTCTCAAACCAGATAATCAATACACCACCAACAATTAATGATATTGAAACGATTAGAGGACTAGCAAGGAGATATTTTTTAACAAAACCATGCAGAAGAAGTCCGAGTATTGCTGTTGGTATAAAAGCAACAATAACCTTCTTTATTGTATCCTTTGATGTTAGCAATCTTCTAAAATACAGAAAAACAACAGCTAATATGGCACCTAATTGAATAAAGATTTCAAAGGTCTTTAAAAAATCTGTTTCCTGTAGCCCAAGTAGTTTTGCGGCTAGAATCATGTGCCCAGTTGACGATATTGGTAAAAACTCAGTTATTCCCTCAACTACCCCCAGAATTATTGCATGTATTATGTTCATTGAGCCTATTATAGCAGAACTTCCTTTTTATAAAAATTTTCAAATATAAACACAGATAATGATGATAAAAATAGACCAAGAATAATGCCAACAACAACATCACTCAAATAATGCACAGACAAGTAAACCCTACTAAAAGATATCGCTAAAGCTGAGATCGCAAAAAAAGATATAAAAACAAACCTTAAGATAGGGTTTTTGAAATGATTCTTATATGCAAATATAATTAATGAACAAAACAATGTGGATGCAGCAGCATGCCAGCTTGGAAATGAATACCCACTAACTTCCACAAGTGCCTCGGCAGGTCGAGGCCTTGCAATCCATATCTTCATCAGGTAAACAATGAGCGAGCCAGAGGCTACTGTAATTACAAATTGAACTAAATGATAGGGTTTTTTGTGTAGCCAAAATAATAAACAAAAACCAACCATGAAGAGAAAGAAGGCCTGAGGACTTCCAATCGCACTTACAAATATCGCAATTTTGATACCAAACGCATTCCTAATACTTGGTATAAAATTAAGAACGTCTAGGTCTATTTTTCTTGCTATTAAAAGTAATTGAGAGTTCATACTGACTTTTTATAAATGTCTTAGAATTACGATAATACCGATCATTAACGCTGATATTGCAGAAATCAGTACTGCCCCCGCCATACTGTCCTTAATCACAGCGACAACAGGGTGATGATTTGGTTCCAGCTTGTTCCATGTATATTCTATGGTGCTATTTATAATTTCTGCGACAAAAACCATTGTCATAGAAATTATTAGCAGAGCAAACTCTATTAAATCACATTTAAAATAGAAGGCCAAAAACAAAACCATTACAGAGCTTAGTATATGTAGTCTAAAATTTCTTTCATTCTTAAACACATGTTTAATACCCTTAAATGCATAGCCAAAGGAACCGTAGAAAGACCTATATGAACCAATAGCTTTATTAACGGATTTTGTCATACCTATAGTATACTACTTATTAACTATAGATAAAATAATTTAAACACCCTAAAATTAGAATGACCTCAACCCAATTATCGAACCCAAGGTTTATTATAATAATAACACTCATATTGTGTTTTATTCTTATGGATTCTAAAGCCCAAGCAACAACAACAATTCCCTACTCTCCACTAATCGATATACTCAATGCTAGCAGCTCAAACAACACAGGCAACTTAAATAATAGTACGTCAACCATAGTTTCAATAAATGCAGTAAAAGTTTGGCAGGAAAGCGGTGAGTTTACTAGAACACTTAAATACGGTTCTAACAGCAATGATGTTAAAGTACTTCAAATTATTTTAAAGTCGTTATTAAATGACACATCTGGATCTGTTATTAATTCTCACTTTGGACCCAAGACAGAGGCTGGAGTGAAAGCGATTCAATCAAAGCTAAATATTCCAGTCACCGGAATTCTGGACCTTACAACAAGAGTTGGTCTAAACGGTCTAATGTACAAAGTCTTGTGCCCAACCGCAATCAGAGTTATTGGAAGAGACAATATGGTTGAGAGTGATTTTAATAAGGTTTTTGAGAACTTAAATAGATCAACATCAGTTCCTTTTGATTATATACCCCAGGATATTGTAAGGGTTTCTGATAAAATAAAAACAATTGGTGTTATGTGTGTTTCTGAAAGAATAGTGAGACATTTAAATGAAATGATTTCAGATGCAAAAAAACAAAAGTTGGATATCGCAATAACATCATCTTACAGAAGTGCAGAAATGCAAAAGTTTTTATACTCAATGTGGGTTGGAAAGGATGGAAACGCAGCAAAGGCTGGAATTGCTGAAGCTGGGCATTCTGAGCATCAACTTGGTACAGCTGTAGATGTCACCGGTAAAAGTATTGGCTATGCTGGCGTGTCAGTTGCTTTTTCAAAAAGTAAAGAAGGAAAATGGATGGCTCAAAATAGTTATAAATACGGTTTTATAATGAGTTATCCAGACAAAAAGCAAGCAGAAACTGGATACATATATGAGCCTTGGCACTTTAGATATATTGGTGTTGATAATGCAAATGATGTGTTTACAGAAAAGATCGCTCTTCAGGACTTTTTGAATTACAATTATCTCAACTCCTCCAGTACACAGACAACAGCAAGTTCAACTGACTCAAGTAGTTCATCAACAGGCAATCAATTTAATTAACCTTATCTAGGCTTCCAGGATTATAACGTTCCCTTGCAAAATTCATCACCTCTCCAGTTTCAAGATAGGTTAAAGTTAAACTGCTATAGTCAGGAGAAAATGCTATTTTGTATATAAAATCATTATTATATAAATCCAAACTGTTTTTATTTTGCGTTTTTTTGGCATCAGACTGAGAGCTTTGCGAACCATTAATCAACCTCTCGTATAAGTAGGTTGTTGGCTCTTTACCTCCAGAATTTACGTATCCACTGTCAGATGGTAGGTTTGAAAACTTTGTATTAGCAAGACTTTGTTTTAAAAACCATGCACCTGAGTTTACGACTGAACCATCATAGTATTCAAAATACCTATTCAAATCCCTAAAAATTAAAACGAACTTTGCATCGCTAATATTTCTCCACTTTCCTTCTATTTTATTTTCTAATATATATTGCTCATTATTACGAGGATTATAATCCTGCTGATAATCAGAATTATGCCAATCTAAAGACATGTAGTTTGCTCCATTCATCAAATCTATGTATTCCTGATAACGTTGCCCTATTATAAAAACAATATAAGGAAAAACCACAAATAAAAATATTACAGACAGTAATTTTGAATACCAAGTTACTTTATTGAAAACGATATGAAATGCCATTGCCTTAAGTATATCTATAATTCCATATTAAATCCATAAAATGACACCGTTTCTTATTTCAATAATTCCTCGCCTTACAACAACTATCAAAAGACCATAAAATTATTTAGTAATACATAAAGACTAAACACTCCAAAGAAAATAAAGATACAAATTATAATAATTTTTCTGAACCATGAAGGCCTGAAGACTTTTGGTAGAACACTGTGATTAAGCCAAAATACCAGTCCTAAATGAACAAACATTGCAAAGGCATTAATTACGGCCCCCAGAACGATTAGGGTTTTTGGTTCATATATATTAAATAAAAACAAAATACTCCCAAATGCAATCTGAGCCCATAAAAAATAATAGTATAGATTTGAAAGATTGATTTTTCCACCACTTTTTCCTCTTAACTTTTTAATAGCTAGGTTCTCGGCCATTATTCTAGAAGTTGAATCCATTATTCCTAATTGAGTCTGAAATAGCATCAGAGAAATTGCGAATAGGAAAATAGTACCTGCAAAAGGAAAAACTCTTTGCCCAATAATAAGTCCTTCCTTAATTACAAAACTAATCCCCTGCGTATTCCCTGGTAAACCATAAGTTGTTGTATATGAAAGAATCATCAAAAAAATCATTGAAATTAAACCCAACAACCAAAAAACCAATGCGTGCTCTAGGCTTATTAACTTCCACCATTTTTTAAAACGATTAACATCCTCAGGTACTCCCGCACAATCTTTGCCATCTAGGACAATTTCTGTTTCCTCTTTTTTTGAAAAAAGACTAGCAATTTTTTGTGAATAAACACCCATACCATAACCTTTTTCTTTTATATAAATAGACTGCGTTAGATTTAGATTTCCTCCTGCACCTGAGTAAGCAAATGCAGCCAGGAAGGTTGCAAGACTTATTCCTCCTGGTAGAAACCAATACCCCTCACCTTTACCCATCAAACCTTGAGCCAAATGCAACCAATCCATTTGAAAGCAAACGAAAATTGTTAGAATAAACAAGAAAGGAATAATAACAGCGAGCAATATTTTAGTAAGCCCCTCCATTCTATTATAAACAGTCTTTCCTGTACTAAGAATAAGACCAATAAATATTAAAAGAATTACAGCAAGCCATTTAAAGTCTGTAAGCCCAAGAACACTAGCCACGATCTGTGCTGATGCAGCCACAATTCCAGGTAGCCCAAATCCAATAAATGTAGACACAATAAACCAGTATATAGCTGGTTTAAAAATTTTATGTATACCTACAAAAACACTTTCTCCTTTAACCAAGGCATAGCGTTCTATTTCCATATTTAAAAAATATTGAAATGTTATTCCAAGTAGCGCTCCCCAGGCGATTCCCAAACCATAATTTGAAACCAGATAAGGCCAGAGAATAACCTCGCCTGAACCAAGCCCTAGAGCAAGAATTACAAAGCTGGGACCGATAAGTTTCTTTAAAGAAACCGGCTTCGGGAATAATTTTAGTTCTCTCATTTATGAATATATAATACAGTACAGTGAACAAGAAAACTAATGAATAGTTCAGAACACTACCTAATTTCTACCCATTCGTCATCAGATTTCTTGAAGAAGAAAACAGAGATTGTATTTGAAACCCACTGCCACAATAATCTAGGCCACCCAATTTTATGAGCCCTTCTTCCTGTATGATAGACTTTTAGGCCAAGAGGTAGCCTAGTTTTACCGTTCTTTGCTAATCGCCAAAATAAATCCATGTCTTCACTAACTGATAAATGAGGATCAAAACCATGTACTTGAAGGAACGATTCTTTTTTAATCATTTGGAATTCCCCTCCAGCTCCCCCAAAACCAATATAATTAAGAAAAGAGAAATATAAACCAACTAATTTAAAAATAACTATATCAAAAAAGTTAGCCATCTCTTTCAGAACCACACACTCTGCAGTTAAAGCAATAAGCTTTTCATCTTCCTCAAAATATTTCAGAGCTTTTGCAAAAAAAACATTAGCATTAGGAATTATCACATCGGCATCCATAAATACGAAATAATCCCCTATTGCCTCCCTTGCCCCAGCATTTCTTCCTTGTGCAATATTTTGTTTTTCGGGAGTGCTATGAATTACTATTTTATTAGTATATTTTTTTGCTATTTCAATTGTATTATCCCTACTTTTTCCATCAGATATGATAATTTCTTTTTGACCCTCAAATGCGATTATAGATTTCAATGTATCTTCAATAGTCTTCTCTTCATTCAGTGTGGGTATAATAAAAGAAATCATTTTTTACAATTACGTGGCTTAAATATTAAAGTTCCTTACTTTTATTCCTAATATATCTCGAGAAAAAATAGAAGGCTGAAATTACAACAACAAATACAATAGCAATAAAAGCAGCTTTTAGATTATCTGATATACCCAAATATAATTCTCCAAAGAAATAACCCACAGAAAGCAGGATGGAAACAAGGAAAAATTCACCTATGATATTAATAATCATATATCTTTTGAATGATACTTTTGTCATTCCAGCAACAGCCAAGATTCCGATCGCAAAACCTAGACCTAGAGTTAATTTTGAAAAAATAAGTATTCTCTCATGATATCTTGAGAATAAATCCTTAATTTTTTCAAATTTCTCTGGAGTAATTCCTATAAATTTTCCGTGTTTTTTAAGAATCGGATCAGCAAAGTATCTTCCAGACATGTACCAAAAAACATCACCAATCAAATCTCCAGCTAGAATTGCAATAAAAAGCGGGGCCAGCTCAAAGAACCCCGTTCTATAAAGAAGGCCGGAAGCTATCATTAAAATTGGCCCTTCAAAAATAACACCCACAGCAATAAGTGGGTATCTAAAATACGCTGCAAATGACAGTAGACTATTCAAAAAATACATTGATTGAATCATTTTGATATTATACTACAAAATTATTTAAATACACCGGTCTACCCGCTATTTTTGCTATTTAATAACTCTTGTTTCTTTTCTCTTGTCCACCTTTTAATCTCTGCCTCCCTACCCCTTGCTTCTAGTAAGGTCTCAAAAATTTCAAAATGTTTCAGTACAACAGGACGTCTAATCTTAGTGTAATGAGCACCTGATTTTAGATTATTATGTTGATTTAATCTTTTTTCTAAATCATTAGTGCAGCCAACATAAAGTGTTTTATCTCTACACTCTAATATATATACGGAAAACATAAGCTAATTATACCATTACTTTTATTTAAAAAATTACTAGGTAAAATTTGGATAGATTAAAGGCCCGGACTTTCGTCCGGGCCTTAGTTGAATTTAGAAGAATAACGGAACCAACATAATAATTCCCATCAAGACGTTAACTCCTGGATACAACACTTTTGTGATTGCCCAATCATCAACTGACATGAACGCTAGTGTGTTTGCAACCAAAAACATAATGTTTGCTACGTACGGTGAACTCTGAGGAAATTTCCACGTCAGCATTACATAAGGTACTGAAGCAATGACTCCACTGAGAATAGCTAAGGTCATAGCCCACTTTGAACCTAATGTTTTCCAAAGGACCAAGCATACAAATACTAATATAGACACAGTTGTATCTAGTGGCGTCCAAACACATTGTCCTTTTACAAAAAGTACCAAGGCCGTTATGGACGCACCTATTCCATAGACCATAGCCAGGGCTGGGTCTGTGGCGTCATCCTTTTGAGCAAGGCCAATTATTGCGGCCAATAACGCCCATAATGAAAAAGTGCTTAAGGAAAGACCTTCAGTCCCCACAACAGCCTTGCTTATAATAGTTACGTAAGAACAAACGGCCAACACCACAGATGCCACATACATTTTATTTTTCATTCCAATCGTTTCTTTCTATTTTTGAGAGTTGTTTTAAATATGTTCAATGAACAAGGTTTAGAACAAAGTACCATATATTTCTACTTTCGTCAAAAATGCTGCTTTTTAGCCAATCCCAAGCTACCTCAAGTTTATATTATGAATTTTATTTAACAGTCGATTTATCTAGATAATCTACATACTCCTTAAAAGTCACACATTTAACCTTAGGTTTTCCACAAACATCTTCAGCAAAGGCCTTCATTGATTCCCAATAAACACCATCATTCCATGATGAGAAATGATGACCAATAACCACAGGGGCGTGGTTTCCATTATAATTTTTATTAAAATAATCCTCATAGGCCCCTGTTACCTCTTTAAAAAACTTATCCCAAAGTGGTGTTCCTTTTTTAGCAACATTTTTAACATTTGACTGCAACATCCAAAAATTGTAATCCATTGAAAGCACATAATGAGAAGTTCCAGCATCTTTCATCTTAATTATTCCTAAACCAATATGCCAAATACCATTACTATCTTTTACAGGATATTTATTTGGCATTCTCATTCCACTAGCGTCATATAGATATTTTTTCTCAGCCAGAACTTTGTAAAGGTTATTGTTTACACCGAGCTCTGGAGCTCTAAAACCTGCAATCTTTGTAGTATCAAACGTCCAAGCAGGAATTACTGTATTTGGATTATTTTTTTGGACATTAGCCATGATAGAATCAAAAGAGTTAGACTCCTGCAACCATTCATCATGAGTCCATTTAACACCATTAAAGTGGCCTACATTGTGTGATCCAATCTCATTACCTTCACTATAAGCAAGATTAATTTGTTCTACCCTATCTTTAACATCTTGCTCACTATCAGCATATCCAATTAGTGATGATCCTAGGGTAGCTCTCGGTGGTTGATATGTTTTCATCGCAACCTCTTTTGTAATCAAATATATAGGATTAATAAAATATGAAAAATGGAGAGGTTTTCCTTTGGATATCATCTCTTTTGCAAATTGACGAGTCTCGTTCCACATTTTTATAGACCTTGATCCATCAAATGAGAATATAACGTATTGTATCTCTGAAGTTGAAGCTGTTGATGTTGCCTGATTTGATAAAATTTGATTCAACAATTCTGGATCGATTTTTTTACTTATTACAGCATCTATTCCTTCTGTTGTAGTACCCTCTTCAGAGCCTCCTTCAAAATATTGACCTATATTATCTATGGTCTTAAATATACTATTCTCAAGATCGTACACAAAACCTTGTTGTTCAGAAGTTCCATTCACAAAAGCTAGTAACTCCCTTTGACGATATCCTTTGTAGCTATTAATTACAAAATTTCCTCCTTCAAATATTAATACGGAAAAAAATAGAATAATAGCAGTGCTTAATACCAACATAGATGTGTACACTAAGTATTTTTTGAATATTTTAGACTCTTTAAGATTTTGCATTTATCGATTTAATTATTATTTTATATTCACTATTGTTTGGAGATCGTAGATTTTCATTTTATCAAACTTTAACTACTTATAGTTCGGGACTTCCTCAACTAAGCCCATATTATGATTCGCCAACCTAGCCATAACATACAAAAGCGATGAAAGTCTATTTAAATAAGACAAACTTAGGTGACTTATTTCTTGTCTTTTATCCTCCAACGTCTCTTCTGCAACTGAAACAACCCTTCTCTCAGCCTTTCTTGCTAATGTTCTAGAAATATCAAAAATTGAGGCGATCTCCGTACCTCCAGAAACAAAGAATGTCTTAATAGGGGGAAGTAGTCTCTCCCCTTCATTTGCGTAATTTTCACATTCTTTTAGTTTCTCTTCAGTGATAGACATCCTTGACCCCGCCACTTCTGCTTGAATTATAAAAAGGTTTTGCTGAATATCGCTAACGATTTTAGCAAAGCTAGTATCTAATATTTTCATTACACCAACTTGAACATCATTACACTTAACCTTAACTAACCCGAGAAATGAATTAACCTCATCAAGAGAACCGAGAGCCTCCGTAATATTAGAGCTTTTAGAAATCCTTTGGTCACACCCAAAAATCCCAGTTGTTCCGTTATCTCCTTTTCTTGTGTAAAGCATAAATTGATTATACCAAACAGTTTAAAACAGACACGTTGAAATTAATTCATTTTGTGGTTTAAAGATTAAAATAGACAACAGAAGACAGAGTAGGTTAAATTTTCCAGTACAGCCATATAATGCTATGCTACAGAAATGAAAAAACTAGAATATGATCCCTATGAGTTTAAGACAAAGGAGGTTGATGGAGTAAAAATTTACTATAAAGATATACCTCTAGCCCCCTGCGTACAAATTAGATGGTCTATTAAAAATGGTGCTATGCATGATATTAAAGGAAAGGAAGGTACGGCTCACTTCCTTGAACACATGCTTTTTGACGGAAACCCCATGTTCCCCAAAAAAACGGATATTGATATATTCTCTAGAAAGTACCTACTAGACAGCATCAACGCCTATACAAGTTTTTACAACACGGTTTTAACATGTAAGTTTTTGGCAAAAAACACAGATACAGCCCTAGATGCTATTTATAACATTGTGTATAAACCTTTTTTAAAGGAAGACGATATAGAACATGAAAGAAAGGTTATCACACAGGAAATGTGGGGATATTTAATAAACCCAGCTCATATTGAATATCTCAAAAAACTTAACGCAAACGTATTCCAAAGCATTGAAACTAAAAAAAGAATGACCTCACCAGGAGGTTGGATTGATACAGTTGCGTCTATTCAAAAAGACGACCTACAAAACGCACACAAAAGTTATGTCAAAGAAAATACTCACGTTGTTTTAGCTGGATGTATAACTGAGGAATTGTTACAGAAAATTGAAGCTGTGATTAAAAATATTCCATCCGGAAATACAAACACAGAATTGAATATACCTGATAAAATAATTCAGGCCACCGAGAGGTCTTGGACCAAAACCTATACAGACATTGGTATTTCTGAGAAGAAGCAGTCAACATTGAGCATATTAAGGTTATTAGAGAGAAGTGCGTCTACAGACGCTGTCCTTGGGCTTACAACTGACCTTCTTTATTATTTACTAATTAAAAAACTAAGACAAGAAAATAGTTGGTGTTACTCTGTTGGTGTAAATTTTCAAGAACGTCCAGATTACACAAATCAAAGTATTGAGGTTAAGGTATCACCTGAAAATGCCAAGGACGCAGAAAACATTATATGGAAAACAATAGAAGATCTCATAAACAAACAATACGTAGAGGATTTTGAAATGAATAAGCAGACAAGTATTGATTCCCTACTTGCGAGAGAAAGAGTATCGGGCCAAATTGCAGACGGTGCGGAATTCAATTTAAATATTGATAAAAAAATAGAAACACTTACTGAGACAATAGATAATATTGAAAAGGTTATGTACGAAGATGTTATCAATCATCTTTCTCTGAATTTTAAGAAGACTGATGTATTCACTGAATTGATCATCCCAAGCGAAGAGGTGATAACAATATAGTTATTCTAATAGCTTCAAACAGCAACTATCCTGACATATAAACAATGCATTCCTTATAAAACAAATAACAAAACAGACCAACTTTTGATTGGTCTGTTTTGTTATTTGTCGCTAGATTGGATAAATTATTCTGTAACTACTGTTTCCTCTGCTGCGATCTCTACCTCTGGAGCAACAACTGCATTTGCAGCTTCTTCTGCTTCTAATCTTGCAGCTTCTGCTTTTGTAAGATGAGATGAATCACGCTTTGTCATTTCCATTTTCATTCTCTTACTGATTTCTTTGGCTGCTTTGTCTCTAATATAATATAATTTAGCACGACGAACCTTGGCACGTTTTACAACCTCTATCTTATCTATACTTGGTGAAAACAATGGAAAGATTCTTTCTACTCCATATCCACCAGAAACTTTTCTTACTGTAAAAGTAGCACCAGCTTCATTGCCGTGCTTTCTTGCAAGAATAAGTCCCTCAAAAACCTGAAGGCGAGTTTTGCCTTTTTCTTGAATTTTTTGGTACACCTTAACGGTATCACCTACGCGCATATCAAATTCCTTTCTAGTAGCGTCTTGTTTAGCCACCTTAATCTCCTTTGTTGCTGTTGTTTTAGCTGCTGTCATAGGGAGCAATATATCAGAGATAGAAGGTTTTTGCAAATAAATCATGCAACCAATTAGGCCTCCTCCTGTTCTTTGGGTAATTTAGCTACTGCTGTTGCAAAATCAGATGGTAATTCTGCCTCAAATTCGCTTATTTTACCACTTATTCCACCTTCTTGGTCAATAACGGCATCTGATGGTAAAACAAGCTTTATTCTACGTGCATGCAGTGCCAAACGAGAGAATCCTAGAGCATAGGGGTGATTCTCTGCATATAAGCTATCGCCCACCATAGGGTGGTTTATGGCCTTAAAATGGACCCTAATTTGATGTGTTCTCCCAGTTAATGGATATACCTCTACAAGAGAAAATACTAAAGGTATTTTTGAGTTTCCTTTTCCAACAAGAATCGCACCTCGATTTAGGACCGGGTCCCCATCAAATCTATTTAAAACCTTATATTCGGTTATTGCAGGACGAAGCTCACCTCTTGAAAAACGCTGGGCACTCCACTTTCTAAAATCACCCTTACTTCTACCAATAGGTCTATCAATCATACCCTCATCATCTTTTACATAACCCCAAACAAAAGTATTATAAACCTTTCTTATTACATGATCTTGAAATTGCTTCTTTAAAACATTAAAAGCGTCTTGATTCTTAGCCACAATCATAACTCCAGTAGTTTCCTTGTCTAATCTATGAACAATACCCGGTCTTGGTAGGATTGTAGCCTCTTTGTTTGGGCCTCTTCCAATAAGCATAGGCTCTCCAACGTCTTTAATCTCTGGAAACTCCTCCATAATGAAATCACACAAAGTTTTTTCTTGTGTTTTGCCATCTCCGTGAACCATAATACCAGCGGGTTTATTTATGATTAGTACGTCTTTGTCTTGATATATTATAGTTAACATTACTGCTATAGTACCTGATATTGATATTATTTCAATAATAGTATATATTATGAGAACCAAATGAGGGCGATTAGCTCAGTTGGTAGAGCAACTCATTTACACTGAGAAGGTCAGGGGTTCGAGTCCCTTATCGCCCACCAAACAAAAAAACAACACCGACATATGCCGGTGTTGTTTTTTTGTTTGGTGCTCTCGGTAGGAATCGAACCTACATTAACGGCTTAGAAGTCCGCAGTTCTATCCATTGAACTACAAGAGCGCATGCAAACAATAGCAGATTATTTGGTATTTGACCAGCCCTAACAAAACAATTACGGTTTTACCTGTATTCCAGCAAAAGATGCCTCCCTAGCTTTATATTTATCTACAACGTCCTTGATTTCGGCTTCCTTGTCTTTTGTTGGGGTAGATTGCGAGACATTACTTATACCTAATGCTAATTCAGATTTTATAGTGAAATTAAAATAATAACTCCAAATACCTACCCCTATTATAATAGACACCAAAAAAAGGAATATTCTCTGCCAGTCTTGTATAGGCTTACTACCCACAAGATAAATATTTTTTAGTCCGTTCCCAAAATTAGCTGTTTCTATTTTCATATTATTTTTCTTTAATAACCAAAATCTCCATATCTAGTTGTTGATTTATAATCGAATTACTATTTTTTGATACCACTACACCCTGACCACCAAGAACTCTTGTAAGGGAATAGTTTTTTATCTTTACATTAAAAGGTAGGAGTTCCAATTTTTTTACAAAACTAGTTACTGAAGCCTCAGAACCAATCGTTGTTATTTTTATACTTAAATACTCTTTGTTTAATTTTGACAATGCATCATCAGACACTATTTCAATTGCATTTGTATTAGACTTAAGACCGTATTTATCAGCTGTTTCTTCTAGAGTTTTTACAAAATTTATTGAACCTTCATTTTTCACAGGGACTATATATTTAGACAGCTCTGCATTTCTTTGATTTGCATTCTCTGCAACCTTCTTAATAGACTTTAGACTTTCTTCTTCTTTGTTTAAATCCCCTGCTTTACGATACATATCACGAAGATCTGCCACTAAACCACCAACATAAACAACACTATATAAATACCCAGCAACAGAAATTACCGCTATTACCACAGAGAGAATTAATGTATAAATAGTTTTTTTCAGCATGGTTATTTATTAACAGGTTTTACTAAATTAAACTTTATTGAAAATAACAAATCTTTCTTTTTGGCAAAATTTGAAACTGGTATGTCTATGCCTTTAAATTCAGGGTTTGTGATTAATTTATTTTGAAATTCCACCAAAGACTCTCTGTCAACAGCCACTCCGTCAACACTTAAAGAGGCTGAAGCGTCATCAATTAATGAGTAAGTGTACCTACTTAGTATTATTCCACTGGGTAAACTGTTTAATATCTTTTCATAAGACTCCCTTGGAGACAAGATTTTAATAGAAATCTTTAATGCCTCCAAATTTGAATCAACAAGCTTAATCTTCTCTTGAAAATTTTGGGACTTTATACTTTCAATAGAGCTCTCCTTTGCCAAGTTCCCCGCCTCCACAGAATGAACTCTTCCTCTAAATGATAAATAACTTGGCATAAGTAGCGAAAGACCAACAAAAGACAAAAAAACAATTGCTCCGCAAATTACAGTAACAAGCCTCATTCTGTATTCTTTGAGTACTTTGTCTCTTTGTTGTTCTGTTAATAAATGTAGCATTTTATTTTATTTATCTTTTAGTAAAGCTAGACCAAGTGCTGTTCCATAACTCAGCGAGTCTTTCATTGATAGTACGGGGGTATTGTTTTCAAAAGACATTATATTTGCCCAAACATTTGCAATCTCTACGGGAAGTTTTAAGGAAACAGCCAAAAAATCAGTAAGACCCACTATACCAGCCTCTTTTCCTGCTACTAATATTTTTTTAACATCACCTGATGTGTTATTTTTATCGTCACTTTTTAAATAATATATATTTTCTTTTGGGCCCTTTAAACTATTTATGTTATTCCAGTAGGTAAAAACTTTCCTAATCTCTTCCACCAATACAGCGGATACAGCCATCATAACATCCGATACAGACTCGTTTCCAAAATCTCTTGAAAAACCTTTTTCATATTTTGCCACACGAGCTTCTTCCTTATCTATAGACAATTTAGTAGCAATTGCCGTAGTAAAATCTTCAGAACCAAGTGCGACTGTTGAAGTAAATTGAACAGCTTCATCTTTAACAACAGATAGCACTGTGTTTTTGTGACAGATATTCACTATTAAATATGTTTCTCTATCACCTTTTTTTACAATAGCTCTAGATAATGCTTGGTTTTCAATCAAAAAAGAAATCGGTATCATTCCACAAGACTCTATCAACAATACATATTCATTTATCACAACCAGGGGAACCACTGAAACCGCCACAAACTGCATTCCAGTTTTCTGATTTTTTGATATTCTGTGATAGTCAAAAACAGCATCATCTAGTGATATTGGAACATTCTCCTCAATATGCATTTCAATTCTTGTTCTAAGCTCTTCTTTTGTTCCATCTAAAACATCTAATGTAAACAAATATGATTTTTCTTCTGGGATAGAGACTTCAACAAATTTTAAATTATGCTCCTTCTGCATTTTTTTTAAAACTTCTACTAAGTTTTTGTGTGACAAAAGAGCTTGGCCGGGTAAAATTGGAGAACTTAATTTTTCTTCAGCATAATCTTTTATTTTTAAACCACCAGAGGTTCTACTTAAAGCAGCCATACGTACAGACGCAGAACTAATATCAATACCAGCGTGTGGCATTTCTAGATAATGCGGGGTTGGAAAATATCTATTGAATAAATCTACGTACGACATGTACTATTATTCTATCACAACAAAGTAAATTTGATATGATTATTTTAACATAACCCTTATTGATTTAATTATTTTAATTTTGTTCCGTTAGGTAGATCTTTACTTGGATTAAGCAATGCCAATATATCACCAGTACTTCCCGCAAGAATCATTGCCTGACTTTCCATTCCCATCATTTTTCGAGGAGCTAAATTTGTAACAAAAGGAAACTTCTTCCCTACCAAATCTTCAATCTCCACAAACTTTGAAATTCCTGAAAGAACCTGTCTTGGTAGATCTTCTCCAAAATCAACAGAGAGCTTTAATAGCTTATCCGACCCCTCTACTTTTTCTGCATTTATAATTTGTCCGATTTTAATATCAACCTTCATTACATCATCTATTGTTATAAATTCTTCTTTCTTCTCGACAGGCACAGACCTAGATTCTTCTATTTTATTACTTATTTCCTCTTTTGTTCCAGCAACAATTATTTCTTCCGCCTCATTATTTGAATCAGATTGTATTTGTGTATTCATATTTTTAAATTTAATTCTATCTAAATAACTTTGTAAAATGATCGCCGCAGCCGATGCGTCAACATGCTTACTGTCACCCTGAATTTTTGTTGCCTGAACCGTAGAAAATAACTCTGGCTCATAAATAACCTTAAAACCTTGTTCCTCTAAACTTCTTCCCAAAAAATTAGCATCCTCCATTATTGCGTTATCTACCCCTTTCAAATCAACAGAGTGGCCGATAACAACAACGTTTGAATCCTTTTCTTTTAACACCTCAAGAATCTCTTGTTTAGTCTGATCTATTCTTACCCCCCTCTTTTCAGGATCATGACCAAAACCGGGGATTACAACAAGAGGAAATGCCAATAGGTTTAATTCATCAGAAACAGCGACACCAATTCTCTTGGAGCCAAAATCAATCCCTACGATCCTCCTGTGTTTATTAATATTGTCAGTTGTCATAAATATAAACATAGTCTAGCAAAAAGAATGGTTTGTAGCCACTAAAGCAATAGTGCTCAAACTATGTAAAACCTAGCTTATTTGTATATTTTAAGGAGGTGGTGCCAGCTATTGTTTTTTTCCTTATTTTTGCTAGTATAACAAGCACGGAGGAGTGGCAGAGTGGTCTATTGCACTTGTCTTGAAAACAAGAGTCTCTTTACGGGGACCGTGAGTTCGAATCTCACCTCCTCCGCCAAATAATGAACGCAGTGAATATATTTGGCCTAGTGCAGAACAGATTGCATAGCAATCGCGGTTCTGCCTCCGCCAATTAAGAACAACAAGATTCCGCCTTTCTGGCGGTTTTTCTTTTTTTTAATATTTTATTTAAATTGTTTGTGTTATAATTATTTAAAACATGAATGATGAAAACCAAATAAAATCAATAGCTTGGGAAGCCTATGAACACGAGCACCGTGAAAAAAGCAAGGACTGGTATTGGTCTCTTGGAATTTTAATTGTCACAGCATCTTTTTTATCTATAATATTTGGAAATTATCTTTTTGGGGTTTTGCTTCTTGTTATAGGGGTATCAATGGGTATTGTTGGGTCTAGACACCCTAAATACATTTTGTTTGAATTAAACAAAATGGGTATAAGAATTGGAAACAAACTTTTTCCTTATGCAACACTTGAATCTTTTTGGGTGCAAGATAATAATGAGCACGATAAAACTTCACACCTTTTGATTAAATCTAGGAAATCTATGGTTCCATTAATTGTCATACCACTTAACGGAGTTGAGACTGAGGATGTCAGAGACTTCTTGCTATACAACCTTTTGGAGAAAGAGATGGAGGAGTCACTTTCTCAATTAATACTAGAAAGCTTGGGTTTTTAGCAATTGTGTGGTACTTTCTATATAACGCTCCCGTCGTTCAATGGATAGGACATAACTTTGCGGAAGTTAAAATGTAGGTTCGATTCCTACCAGGAGCACCAAACGACTCGCACAGGATAACCCCTGTTTTCTTGAATCATATACTACCTTAAGTGTTTTTAACTTTCTTTTGGCTAAAAAAACCTTTTTTGTGATAAAATACAAGAATGACAAACTCATCACTTTTAATACCCACAGTGTTTCTGATGATTTATTGGGTGGGTGCATTCATTATTGTTTATCACCTTTTAAAGTATGGTATTACGAATAAACCGAGAAGGATTGCGACAATCTTCTTGGCAGGCTCCATCGTACTTAGCATAATTAGCTTTATGTTATATACGCAAATAGATTGGCAAAAAATCTTTCCAAGTGAAATTATGAAGCAAAAAACTCAGCTAAATATAAAGAAATAATATGTCCGAAATACTACTTGAGAAGCAAAATTTATTTTTTGAGGGAAAAGAAGATGAGGAGGACGTAATCTTGGTCTTACACAGACATTGGTATACATTAAGTGGCCAAATATACATTGTTGCAATATTGGCTACATTGCCTTTTATAGCCTTAGTTGCACTTAGCAAACCGATTGTTGAATACAATCTAATATCTGTCTTTTCTTTTTTGTGGATAGTATATTATCTCTTGCTTTGGTTTAGGTTATTTTACGTGATTTGTATGTATGTATTAGATAATTGGATTGTTACAACAAAAAGAATTGTCGATAGTCTTCAAAATGGTTTTTTTCATAGAAGTGTAGCTGAATTGCAGTTAAGTAAAATACAAGATGTTTCATACAAAGTTAACGGTATAATGCCGACTTTTTTTAACTATGGAACTGTAGAGATACAAACAGCAGGTAAAGAAGTGAAGTTTTTATTTCAAAATGTACCAAATCCTCAGAGAATCAAAGATATAATTATGGAGCTTATTTTGGAGGAAGAGGAAGATAAAGAAGAAAGACATGACGATTTACACGGAAGGATTTCCGCTAACCACGTCCTAGTAGAAGAAGATGGAAAGCCAACACCTTTGACAACAGACGAGACGGAGATCATCAACAACAACACAGATGAGGTTATTGAGACAGAGGCCTTGAATAATGAGGTGTCGATGGAGGAGGTCCAAAAAAATGAAGTTATTTTAGACAACACCCCGACGAGCACTTTGTAATTTTATTCAAACGTTGAAAACAAAACAAAAGGCCCTTTTTAAGGCCTTTTGTTTTGTTAAATAATTAAACTATTTGACTAGCCTAACTTCTTTACCATCTTACTTAATCTTGACTTCTTTCTATCTGCGGCACCTTTTTTAATAAGACCGTTTTTTGCAGCCTTATCTAATTCCTTGTAAGCCTTTGATAGCATAGCTTGAGCGTCTGTTTTGTTAGTAACTGTAAGCTTCTTAACATCCTTAACTGCAATGTCAACTTTCTTCTTACGGCGAACATTAACAACTCGCTTTCTTTCTGAGCCTCTAAGTGCTTTTTTTGCTGATTGGGTTATTGGCATATGTACAGGAACAATAGCAGAGAAATGAATTTTTGACAATACTTGGCGACAAGTATGACTCAGAAGCTTTTTTGGGTATGAGAAAAGCCCGGCGCTCACGCGCCGGGCTTCAAAAAAACACTACAAATCAAAAACTCAATTATGGGCAACCCTGAATGCCCAAGGCACAACAATTCGTCCTTCATTATGACACCTTCTGTTCAAAACAGCAGATATCGGTATCTTGATGCCGTCCACATAAAGTCCTAAAGGCAAAAGACCCTTCAGTTCAGAACGACAAATAGAATTAACAATTCCGCCCCATGTGTTGTTTTGTAATGCCTGCCAAACTCGGCAAGTCTTACCGGCTTTAAAAATGCGGCCTGCGACAAACGTGGTAGGGCTTTCCCCTTTCTTAGACCAGTTACTTTGGGCCACAACTGTGATGTTTACCTTTCCGCAAAGCGGTGTATTAAACACAGGAAGATAGAATGGATTCTTTGCAAGAGATACCATTGTACCTGTATTTTCCCGATGGCTCAACTTGTGCTCGTCGGGGTAGGCTGTCACCACACACAAATCCTTGGAAACCACTGCTATCATGTGCGTATCAAGCACTGAATTCCAAAAATTATACTTCTTTCGATCCATCAAACTTGGATCATCCTGCCTGACTTCCACAGCTCGATTCCAGTGTAACAAGTCTCCAATCTCATAAGAACGAAGACTTCTTCCCGCCCTTCTCAAAGCGTGACCGCTCAAAACAGGATGATCTACTCTCATTTGTGTTCTATAGCTCATAGCTGGTTATATGTTTGTTTTAAACTCAAAAAACAAATAGGGTTCCAACCCTATTCCCTCAAAAATCCTACAACTTTTTAATTTAATTAACAAGTCCTTATATATGTTACAATACCAATATGATTGGATACCTAAAGGGAGAAATATTCTATAAAGATTCAAAGTTCCTTATAATAAATACAGGGAACGGCCTAAATGGTGTTGGTTATAAAGTTTATGTAACACCAGATTTTATATTTGAAAAGGAGGCGGAATCTCATGTAGAACTTTGGATTCATACTGTTGTAAAAGATGACGCTATAGATCTATATGGTTTTAAAAATAAAGAAGCTTTAGATTTCTTCAACCTTCTACTTAGTGTTTCTGGAATCGGACCAAAGTCAGCCTTAAACATTCTAGGTCTTGCAAATGTACAAAACTTAAGACAGGCTATCACCTCTCAAGATTCATCATACCTAACAGGCATTGCTGGTATAAGTAAAAAAATTGCTGAAAAAATTGTATTAGAACTTAAAGGTAAAGTTTTGGAAAGCGATGAGGAAAAAGACTCAACATACTACAACAAACAAGGCAGAAGCTCTGAACTTGAAGCACTTGAAGCACTTAAAGCGCTTGGTTACACACAAAAAGAAGCTCGTGACGCACTTGATAATATTTCAAAAGAAATCAAGGATACAAAGGATGTAGGAACAATACTGAAGGCTACATTAAAAGTTTTAGCCTAAACACAACTTAACTTCCATGCCAGAACTACCTGAGGTACAAACGACAGTTAATGGAATTAATCGAAAGGTTAAGGGATTTAAGATTGTGAGTGTATGGAGTATTTACAACAGTTCATACTATAAATCAAAACAAAACATAAAAGACCCAGATTTTTTTACTGAATTTAAAAAAAGAATAATAGGAACAACAATTAAGAGCGCAGAAAGACGGGCAAAAAATATTCTAATAAACTTAAGTAATGATGAAACGATATTAATACACATGAAAATGACTGGTCATTTAATGTTTGGTGAATATGCTGCGGTTGGAAAAAAGAAGGATGACCCTTGGGTACCTGTAGATAAAGACAACAAATCATTAAACGATCCTTTTAATTCACACATAAGACTTGTTTTTAGCCTTGAAAGCCCTAGTACAAGCAAAACGAAGACTTTAAAAAACAACAAGCATCTAGTTCTATCTGATACAAGAAAATTTGCCAAGGTAACTGTAATAAAAACAGATAAAATATTTCACTCCCCTGACTTGGCGCACCTAGGACCAGAACCACTAGAAGAAAAATTTACTTTCGATGATTTTAAGTCTTGCCTACTTAAAAAACCAAACGGTAAAATAAAAAGTGTTTTACTAGACCAAACAATTATCGCAGGAATAGGAAATATTTATTCAGATGAATCTCTATGGCTATCAAATATTCACCCAGAGAGCCTAGTCAAAAAAATAAGCACAATAAATCTCAAAAAATTATTTACCTCTATTCAAACAGTATTAAGAAACGGAATTGATTTTGGAGGAGATTCTATGTCAGACTACAGAAATATAGACGGAGAAAAAGGTTCGTTTCAAGAAAAGCACAATGCCTATAGAAAGACAAATCAAAAGTGCAGCAAAAAAGGCTGCGATGGCAATATTAAAAGAATAGTAGTAGGAGGAAGAGGTACACACTATTGTGACCATCATCAAATAAAATATAATTAGACTAAGTATTGAAAAAGCACGATTCCGGCTGTGACTGAAACATTTAAGGACTCCTTCATCCCCTTCATTGGTAGCTCCACACAAATATCGACTTTACTCAAAATCTTTTTTGGCAACCCATCAACTTCATTACCAAAGATAAAGGCAACTTTTTTACCACCATCCAAAAAATCGATAAGATTTAAATTCTTATAACTTACTGAGTCCTTCGTTTGTTCCACTGCAACAATTTTGAAACCATCCTTTTTTAGACTATTTAACATTGAAGTATGACTCTCAAAATATTTCCAAGGAATACTCTTTTCTGCACCCAATGCTGTTTTTGCAATTTCAGGCTGAGGTCTATTAAACTTATTTAATGGGGTCGGAGAATAACCAGATATATATATATTATTCACCCCAGCCGCATCTGATGTTCTAAAAACAGAACCAACATTATGAGCGCTTCTTATGTCAGGCAAAACAACAACTACATCAAAATTAGGCTTTTTTGAAGCTTTGACCACTGTTTCTGGGCCTTCTAACTCATTATTGTGTTTAATAATAGACATTTCTTGATTTTTTGATATAGTTTTAACATTATTTGACGATAGAAACAAATCAAATATATATCCGCTCGTAGCTCAGTCGGTAGAGCACCTGCCTTTTAAGCAGAGGGTCGTAGGTTCGATTCCTACCGAGCGGACAAATTGGCACATTTTTTTGGATTACCAAACTGTGTCCTCCCTCTCCAGAACCATAAATCCATCCATTATTGCATCACAAACGTAGTCCTCAAATTGACTATAATCATCTTTTGTTTGAGACTTATACAAGTAAGTATAATAAAGTTGTTTTTTCTCTTGCCTTATAATGGCTGGGGCAATATTAAAATTAAGAAGGAAAGCATTCATTAATAATCTTCCAACCCTCCCGTTTCCATCAGAGAAGGGGTATATTTGTTCAAATCTACTATGAAATCTTGATATTAGAAAAATAATATCCGGCTTGTTCTTGCTTAACACCTTTTCGGCAAAACTTATAAGTTCGCTAATATTCTTCTGAATACTCATGTAATTTGAAGTTGGTAAATGAACACCAACAATTCTAACGGTGTGATTTCTATATACTCCAGCATCAGGCCTAATACCATTCATTAAAATACTATGTAGTTTAAGTATTAAATTTTCATCTATTTTTTGTCCCTTATTTAAATAGTCAAAGATATACAACAATGCAGTCTGATGGTTTTTTGCTTCCAAGTGCTCAACAAGACTTTTGTTTGCTAGAGCAATATCGTTAAAAATAATCGAGGCTGTGTTCGATTCAGTTAGGGTGCTACCTTCAATACTATTACTATGATAGGTAAGCTTAAGAACAAATTGATCTCTAATATCAGGGTTGTTTAAGACTTCACGTAACACACTTTTATACCCTAAGGTTTTATAAAGGAGTATACGCTTCTTTCTTTGTAAATTTTCTTCTGGGATTTGCTTTTGACCCGTAACTTCCAGAAATAAATCCTCAATAATTTTACTATTTTTGGATCTTGGAATACTTTTACCAGACATCCAACTATTTAACGAAGGAAAAGACACCCCAACTTTTTCAGCAAGTTTGGATTGTGTTAAACATAAGGCTTTTTGAATTGTTTCTAGTTTTTTAGATATTGTCATAAGGTTTATTTATGAATTATTGGAATACTTGTATATTAGCAAACTTTATAAAGTTTTGCAAAAATAGAGTAACTTTATAAAGTTACTCTATTTTTGCAAATACTTATTAAGTTATATAATCCAACATCTTCGCCTGACGCTGAAATAGGCCTTTTCTACAGTGTTAGCGATGCTTTCTCCAAACCTACCAATAAGTCCCCATTTCCTCTGTGTGCCTCATGATACATCCCAACTAAACTATCCATTAAATTATTTAACTCTTTTAATTCCCACCCTTTGGATAATCTTAATGCTTTAGTATAAGAGTATGGGGCTAACCCAGTCTCCTCCGCTGTTTTACAAAACTTAGCCAAATACACAGACTTCATTTGCCACCACAAGACTCCATGAATTTCCTCCCCTGCAAGCTCAGCTTCTTTTAATTGTAAAAATTCTTTCCACGCTCCAACCTTATTCTTTGCAGCAAACTGTTCTGCAAAGTTAAATGCTGTAGGTTTTTGTTTTTTAGCCAAAGTTCCCCCACCTACCCCTTCGGTAGTCTCATTAAAATCGTAAACCTTTTGCGCCAACTTCTCTATTTTTTTTAGATTTACAGAAAGTATTTTTTCTTCAATAATTATCCAAGCGTGATCACTTTCTTTTAATTCTTTCAAAACCTTAACAACAGTTGGACCAATCTCTTTATCTTCCAATATCTTATCCAAAGTAACTATATATTTTGCAAGAAACAGACCCTGACTGGACATTAACTCATCCATCATGATTTCACTCCAATTCTCAGTTGTTACTTTATACAATGAAACATTTGGTTGCTTACTCTGCATAATACCAATAAGCTCTTTTTGTTTAGCTCGGACTTTGTTTGTATTTGTACCGTGAATTAAATAAAGCATTAAAGTTATTGAGTTAAATGTAATTTATTTTGAATCATTAATAAAGTCTTCAATTGCACTCATCTCTCCCCAATTCATACCAATATTAGCAGATGTAACAAGAGGTACACCTTTTGATTGACTATCTGATAGTATGTCCTGCATATGATCCTGAATCTTCTTTGAAACTTTTTTAATAAACTCCTTGTTATCCTCTACTTCAAAAACAAGTTCGTCATGAACCTGTAATAACATTTTTACCTTACCAAATATTTCCTTATTCTTTGAATCATTTATTAAATCGTAAACATTGCGCATAGCGATCTTAATAATGTCAGCAGATGTTCCCTGAAGGGGTGCATTGATGGCCATACGCTCCGCTGCAGCCCTAATAAAAGGCAACTTGGACCTTATACCCTCAAAGTATCTTCTTCTTCCAAACAGAGTCTCTGTGTAACCATTCTGCTCAGCAAACTTTTTTGTATTCTCTATAAATTCAGCAACACCAACAAAGGTCTTAAAATATTCATTGTAAAAAGTTTGAGCCTCTTCCTTTGTTCCACCTAAATTAGTTTTAAGTGCATTTACTCCCATTCCATAAAGTATTCCAAAGTTAATAACCTTTGCTTTTCTTCTCATTTCTTTTGTAACCTCAGATTCTTCTACTCCAAAAACTTTTGATGCAACTCCAGTGTGTACATCGTGACCTTTCTTAAAAATATCGATCAGATTTTTATCCTCCGTCATTATAGCGGCTATTCTTAATTCAATTTGGGAATAATCAAAAGAAAGTAATACATGACCTTTTTCTGCAATAAATCCACCTCTAACTCTGCGGCCTAATTCAGTTTTTATTGGAATATTCTGTAGATTTGGACTCTGGGATGACATTCTACCTGTTGTTGTACCAGCTTGTAAAAACTTAGCATGTAGCCTGTCTTTAGAATCAGTTAGTTTTGGCAAAGGATCAATATATGTAGACAAAAGTTTTGCCAACTCTCTGTATTCAAGAATCTTATCGATTATTGGATGTACCCCCTTCATTTTCTCTAACTCTGATTCTTTTGTTGATCTTGCCCCTGAAGCTGTCTTTTTCAAACGTTTTGCTCCCAAGCCTTCCCCAAGATTCATTTCCTCAAAAATAACAACACCTAATTGTTTTGGTGAATCAACATTGAATTCTCTACCAGCCATTTCCCAAATCTCTTTTTCTAGCCTTGCTAGTTCGACATGATAATCTTCAGATAATTTTTTAAGATATTTTTTATCAATCAATATTCCATCTTCTTCCATCTTTTCCACAACAGGAATTAGTGGCCATTCAATATCTTTCAAGACTTTGGTTAAACCTTGTTTTTCAATCTCTGACAAAAGATATTTCTCAATATCTGCGTATTTCTTAGATTTTGAGTATCTCATAACATCATCATAAGATGGGTTTGTTAGACTGGAATTTAGAACCCATAAAGCGATACAAACTTTTTTCTTTTGTTCTTCTGTAATTCCCTCTTCCTCTTCTTCTTTTTCTACAATCAAATCAGCTTTTTTCTTAGATACAACAACTACTCCATTACTTTGTCCAGAAACTTGCCCTTCTACTTGTGTTCCGTTATTCCTTTCTATTATATTATTAAGTCGAGCACCAAGAACTCTAAATTCAAATTCATCAAAAACTTGTTGTGCTTTTTTAATATCAAATGACTCCTTCCATGCTTGTTCTGGTAATTCAAACTTAATTGGAGCATCCCGCCTGATTGTCGCAAGCATTTTACTGAATATAGCTTCATCTTCACCATTAACAAGTAAATCAATGATTCTGTCTGTAATTCCCAGCTTCTTTATTTCAGCAATACCCTTCTCATCTCTCTCCCCTGTTTTACCTTTATTTAATGTTTTATATATATTCTCTACAGTTTTAAAATGAGAAATTAAAGTTGTTGCTGTCTTTTCTCCAATTCCAGAAATTCCAATAATATTATCTGATGGATCGCCTCTTAAACCTTTATAGTCAGGCAAATATTTTGGAAGAAAACCAAATCTTTCAACAACAGCATCCTCATCGTAAGTTACAGTATCTTTAATTCCTTTCTTTAGCGTGAAAACTTGAACTTCTTTATCACGAACAAGTTGAAGTGTGTCCATATCTCCTGATGCAATAATAATTTTAAGATTATGATTGTCTTTTGTTTGTTCAACAATAGTTCCAAGCATATCATCGGCTTCAAAACCCGCTTTGTCATATGCGGGAATATTAAAATTCTCAAAAATTTTCCGAGATAGCTTTATTTGCTCAACCAATTCTCCATCACTCTTTTTTCTGCCGGCTTTATAATCTTTATAAGCCTCATGTCTGTATGTTGGTTGAGGAAGGTCATAACATGCAACAATATAATCTGGATTAAACTTTTCTATTATTCCAATTAACATTGATGATAATCCATAAAGTGCTCCAGTTGGAACACCTTTTGATGTAGCAAAATCAGGGAGTGCATGATAACCACGATGTATTATTGCGTGCGAGTCTAGTAAGACTAGCGTCTTAGACTTACTTTTATCTTTTTTCTCTTTTGTTTTTTCTGTTTTTGTCATCATTTTGTTGTTGCTTTATCAAACCTCCACTTCCTTACTTTTTTTTAACACCCACTATTCGCAGGGTGTTGGGCTAAAAGATAGTCCTCTTGTGTTTTCATCAATAAATTCAAATTCAACAATCGGAGCGTCCTGGGGCAATATATCAATATCTGAAACCATCTCCGGCCATTCAAAACAAATTAGATTTTTAGGGTTTTTAAGCTCTCTTTCAAAGTCTATTGCTAGAATTTCCTTTCCGGATTCCAGTCTAAATGCATCAATGTGAATTAAATTTTCAATTCCTCCAAAATCTTCACTTTTGTTTGTTATATTATACCTCTTTTCTATTGCAAATGTTGGACTAGTAATTTCCTCTTTTATACCAATTATTTCTCCTACACATTTTGTAAAGGCTGTTTTTCCAGCTCCAAGGTCTCCTTTTAGAATTATAACTGTAGCTTCCTTTTTTGAGTCATTTTGGAATGCAGACTCAACCTCCTTTTTAGACCTAAAAACCTCATCTAAAACAAATTGAGCAAATTTCTTAGTATCTTCAATTGAGTACGATATTGTCTTATTCATTAATATAATGATGCCAGAAAAATATTAAAAATCTAGTAGTAAAAACACCGATAAGTATGGCTAATACTTATCGGTGTTTAACTGAAATGATACAAGGCTGCGATATCTATTTTAACTATTTACTTTTAGTAGTACCTGTTCTTCCTTGATATGGTTTAACCCATTTTTGAACTAGAGCAGCTTTTTCCGCCGGACTTGCATTTTGGAATTCCAAAATAGCTTCGATTTCCAAGTGAGCAAATTTTTCAGATTCATCTACAATTTTCTTGTACTTACTTTGACTAAACTCTCCTTTTTCATTTGTAGCAACCAGTCTTGAAACACTTGCAGCAACATCCTCTCTGTATCTTTTCATCTTGGCGGGTGTAACCTCCAGTGCACCCTTTTTGCTTTTAGTGCAATACGATTTAAATGTTGCATTTCCACCAATCAAAGGTCTTGGGATTTTACCTTCACTCATTTTTAATATCCAAATAGATTTAAATGGAATACCTTGCACACTGGGTTTCTTGGCACCCTCAAGTGAATAAATCTCAAGGTTTGAAAAAGGCTTTAAAGCACCAGCGGCAACAGCATCTGCTGTAGTGTCGTTTAGATTAATAAAACCATTTTCAATATCTCCTGAAGGTAATATTTCTTTGCTGTATTTTTCAAAAACCTCTGTTCCTGCTCCCCCTTTTTTTACTAGGGTTGAACCTGGGGCTTTTTCTGAAATATTATGACTAGAGGCTGTATGTTCAACACCAGAACGAGAAGCTTCCACTTCGGTTTTTTTGTTACAAGCTGTAAAAGCCAGTGTCAAAGCAGCCGCAGCGGAAAGAAGTTTGTTTCCAACCACAACCATACCATATGGAATCACAGACTCCTCCTTTTTTTCCACAGGGTTTTCTTTATCCTTAACCTCTTCTTCTGAATCAACAGCATCCAAATCAGCACCCCAATCACCCTCATAAAAACCTGACTTTTCGATAATTTGCTCGTTTAGTTCTACAAAAAACTCTTCTGGACCCACCAACTCATATACTGCCTCTACACTTTTATACTCTGGAGACACATAAAAAAGCTCTACAGACCCATCTGCATCAGCCTCTGTGGGGGTTTCTTTGATAACTTCTGAAAAGCTAACTGTTTCTGATTCTGGTTTGCCAACATTACTGTGTTTAAAAAATTCAAACATATTTCATTTAATTATTTTATAAGATACTTACATTATACCACTACTTTTATTCTATATCCTTCAAAACCCTATCCTCTGTAGCTAAATCCAACACAGCATTATTTAGATCTGTATCAAGCTGATCCTCTATTTCCAAAATATCATCCGTATCCTCATCGTATGTTTTTTGTTCATCGATCAAGGTACCACTTTCGACATAATCATTCATTTTTTCTAAAGCAGCCTCGCTTGCGTCTATCTTTTCATTGAATTCATCTAATTTTTGTTTGAGATAATTTTCGAGTTCTTCTCCATGAAGATTACTGATTCCTCCTACATCATCAGGGATTATGTTGTCGTTTGGTGTTGCATTCATTTTATTTAGTAATTATTCTTTTTCTAATATTTTTTTGGAATTTTTTAATTATATAGAACATATCGTTTGTAATTGCCCCTTTTTCTCCTTTAATATGATTCAAAAAACCTTCAATTTGCGATACTGAGTTTTCAAAAATATCTTTCTGTTTCTCTTCCAAGAAATCCATGTTCAAAACCTTTATCAAAGAGGCATTTATGTTTTCTAGAATTTTTTGAATTTTAGGATGGTTTTTCTTACCCAATTTTTCTGTTAACACACCAAGTTCTTTTACATCATCATTGATTTTTTTGAATTCCTTTTCCTCTTCACTAAGATTCTCTGTGCCAGAACCCTCACCTTTCGCAAAAAGGCGCTGCCAAGCTCTTTTTTCTATATTGCTTCTTTTTGCATACCTGTCTCTGAGTGCGTCAAACCTGTCTGTCCTACTATCAGTACGTTCTATAGATTTTGTTAGTTTTTGTCTCGATGTTTCAGCTTTTTTATAAGCTGTTTTAGCCTTACTTAGTGCTTTCTCACTATCTCCCAGTGATTTCTTTAATATATCCCTTTCTTTCTTGTCTTTGGTTTCTTCTAATTTTTTTCTAATATCAGTTATTTGACTCTCCGTTTCGCTTACCACACCCATCATTTTCTCAATCTCCTTGTTCGCCTCAAGACGTTTATTTATATTTTCTTGATAACCCTCTCTTTGTCTAATTCCCTCTGTTTTAAGCTCTATTCTGTCTACAAACTTATCAAGTACTCCAACCTTTCTCTCTCCAAATCTTTCTAGTTGACCAGTTAAGAATTTTTTTTCTTCCTCAAGCTGACCCCTCTTTTCCCCAACTTTAGGCAACCTTTCTTTTTCTCTTAGATGTGCGGCTTCCAGCTCACTATTTAAGGTTCTTTGAGCTTCTTCAATCAATCTATCTATTTTTTCAATATTTTCCTGTTTTCTTTTATCTTCAACGATTATCTTTTTTATTTTTTCTTCGATTCTTGAAATTTCATCCCTTTTTTTAGATATCAACTTGTCCTCAGATGAACTTTCTTTCTCCATTGAAAGTTTGTCTGCAATATTTAGTTTTACATAAGTAATAATATCTTCAGCCCAACCCATTCTTTTACCCAGTTTATTAATTTGACTTTTGAACCAACCACTTTCTCTCTCCGTCACTTCTGTTTGTACAGGAATACCTTCTGGGCTGTCCAATGGTTCAGCTGCGGGTTCGTTTATCTCTGGTGTCGTAGGCTCTTCTGTTTCCGACTCTAAGACTTCCACCTCAGTATCAACGTCAATCACAGCTTCACTTGCCCGGTTTGGTATTGTCGGTAAACCCTCAGGTGGTAACGGTCTTTCAGTCATAATTGTTTTATTATTTTTAAATACCGTATTAAATAACGATAGGAATACAATAATTGTATCCTCGTCAACATCTTTCGTCAAACAATGTTGATTTTAGGATGTAATCTTGTTTACAAAATGGATTATGCAAATTATTTGTGGCACAATACCTAAAAACAGTATAAAATAATGCTATGACAATTCAATTTGATGAAGAAAAACAAGACACAAGAATGAAACAACTTCTTATTGATGAAGAAGAAGCTTCTATGCAAATGTTGGCGGATAAATACAATCTTACCTACATTGACCTAACAACTGTTCCAATTAACTCAGATGGTTTAAAAATGATAGAGGAGGAGGTTGCAAAATCAAGCCAAACCGCAGTGTTTGATATAATTGGTACTAAAATATCTTTAGCTGTTCACTCCCCAGATAGTATTGAAACAAAGGATGTACTAGATAATCTGGGTAGAAAGGGTTATCAAGTAACACTTTTTATCGCATCAACACATAGTTTAGAAAAGGCATGGGAAAGATATAAAGACCTTTCTTTTGCGGCTCAAACTGAGGCTGGATCATTAGATATTTCAAGTGAGGAAATTGAATCTTTGGTTGAGAGAACAAAAAAACTAGAGGATATTGCAACTTGGATAAAAGAAGCTCTTGAAATGAAGAAAACTCACCGTGTTTCAAAAATGCTTTCTATTATGATGGCTGGAGCTCTTTCTACAAAATCATCCGATGTTCACATGGAGGCTGGAGAATTTAATTCCAGACTGCGTTATAGAATTGATGGTGTTTTGACCACTGTTGCAGAATTCGACAAGGACACATACAACCTTATGCTCTCACGCTTAAAACTTTTGTCTGGATTAAAATTAAACGTTAAAGAAAATGCTCAAGACGGAAGATTTACAGTTAAACTTAAGGGAAGTGACATAGAAATTAGAACATCAACAATCCCTGGTTCATATGGTGAGTCTGTGGTTATGCGTATTCTAAATCCAGAATCTATTATGGTTACTATGGATAAATTAGGAATGACAAAGCGTTTTTTAGCAGCAATTAGAAAAGAAATTGCTAGACCAAATGGTTTAATTTTAACAACAGGACCAACTGGTTCTGGAAAAACAACAACTCTTTATGCCTTTTTAAGAGAGGTATCAAGTCCTGAATATAAGATTATTACAATTGAAGACCCTGTTGAATATCACCTTCCTGGAATTGTTCAAACACAAGTTGAAGATGCCAAAGGTTATACGTTTCAGGCTGGTTTAAAATCTGCAATGAGACAAGACCCAGACATTATAATGGTTGGAGAAATCAGAGACGCCGAAACAGCCGTTACTGCCATTAACGCCGCACTAACAGGACACCTTGTGTTCTCAACACTCCACACAAACAATGCCGCAGGAACATTTACTAGACTAATAGATCTTGGTGCTGATCCAAAAACATTAACATCGGCTATTCATGCCGCTATTGCTCAACGTCTTGTTAGAGTGCTTTGTGAAAAATGCAAAAAGAAGATGCCAATACCACCTGAAAGAATAGCTTTGGTTGACGATGTTCTTGATTCAATCAAAGACATGGAAGAAGCAAAAGAGTTCCCTGAAAAACCAACTGAAATATATGTTCCTGTTGGGTGCGTTGCCTGCAACAACACTGGGTATGCAGATAGAGTTGGTATTCATGAATTAATATTAACAGACGCTTCTATTGAAAAGATTGTTAGAGAGAACCCAAGTGAAAGAGAGATTAGGGCTGTTGCAAAAAAACAAGGCTTTATGGACATGAGACAAGATGGTGTAGTAAAAGTTTTACAAGGGCAAACTTCTTTTGAAGAATTAGAGAGAGTTATAGACTTAACAAAAGATGATTATATTGAGGAGGAAAAATAGAAAGAATATTTGATTATATAAACCACCCTCCTGATTTCAACCAACAAAAAAGACTTGCAATGCAAGTCTTTTTTGTTGGTTTCATTTGACAGCCTGAGAAATAACTTATGAAAATCAAAACTGTGTACATGTCCGTTGACTTCATGTGGCCTCGCAGGTATTGTTACCTTATCGATTTTGAAACACAGTTGTAATACAGAGGTAGCTTATTCAAAAATATAAGCACATCAAAATTGAGGTATAAAAAAACAGCACTTTAAATCTCTAAGCGATGCTTTAAGTCCTAAGACCTAAAGCCCGATAGTTCTTTAAGGATAGCACCAGGAACGTGGCATAAAGCCCGCACCAGAACGTCCTTTAAGAAAAACCGATAGACCCGCGAAGGTTGTATCGCTTAGAGATTTAAGGAGCCGTTTAGTTCATGTGAACACGGGAATAAATCTCTTCTTATTTGAATCAACTGATTACAAAAATCTATTTTACATCTTCCACAACCGTGTGGCAAGTGCATTTCGTTTACCTAAGTATCGTAGCATACTTATTTTTTTCTGTCAAGCGGTTATTATCCCAATTAGGGGTTAAAATGGGTAAGAAAAAAACACAATGTCTCAAGATTTTAATATAACCCATATAGATGAACCTGTAACAGATGAAACCCTTGAAAAAACGGGTGATAAAGTGCTTGACCAAGAACTAAGACCTAACAATTTCGATGAGTATATTGGACAAGAACAAATAAAGAACAACCTTAAAATACTACTCACAGCAGCAAAAGAAAGGAATCACCCACCAGAACACTTGTTGTTTTACGGCCCTCCAGGACTTGGTAAGACCACAATGGCCCATCTTATAGCTAAAGAGACAGGGTCTCAAATAAAGGTTACTTCTGGGCCTGTAATAGAGCGTGTGGGAGACCTCGCTTCTGTACTAACAAACCTGTCCCCTGGAGACATTCTTTTTATTGATGAGATCCACAGATTAAACAAAACCGTGGAAGAAGTATTGTACCCAGCTATGGAATCAGGCCAAATTGACATTATTATTGGAAAAGGCCCCTCCGCAAGGACAATACAATTAGACCTGCCTCCTTTTACATTAATTTCTGCTACAACAAGAGTCGCAATGATATCCTCCCCTCTTAGGTCTAGGTTTTCAGGTGGTGTTTTCCGACTTGAGTTCTATACTGAGGATGAAATAGGTAAAATTATCTCAAGATCTGCAAAAATACTTAATATGAGTATAGATTCTGGGGCAATTGCAGAAATTTCAAAAAGAAGCCGCTCTACACCTCGTACAGCTAATTACTTATTAAAAAGATGTAGGGATTATGCTCAGGTTCTCAAAAAACAATTAACAAAAGAGGTTGTTGAGGAAGCACTTACCTTGCTTTCTATAGACAATAGAGGTCTAACGGCTATGGACAGGTCTATTCTTTCAACAATTGTTGACAAATATGAAGGCGGACCGGTTGGGTTAGGTACAATTTCTGCTTCCCTTTCAGAGGACGAGGCTACAATTGAAGAATTTAGTGAACCATACTTAATACAACTTGGTTTTATAGAAAGAACCCCAAGAGGCCGTGTGGTTACACAACAGGGTTATGCTCACTTAGGAAAAGATTATCCTACTGAAAGGCAAATTAAATTTACTTAGTTTAAAATGAAAATACTATCTATAGACCCCGGATATGAAAGATTAGGTATTGCTATTATTAACAGGGAGCAGGGTAAAAAAGAAGAACTTCTTCATTCTGAATGTTTTAAAACAGACGCCAAACTTCCATTTGAAGAGAGACTACTTCTGGTGGGAAACAAAATTGAAAACTTAATATCTACACACAAACCTTTTGTTTTAGCCATAGAAACTTTATTTTTCAGTAAAAACACAAAGACAGCAATGAGGGTTGCTGAAACACGAGGGGCAATAATTTATATTGCGTCAAACAATAATCTTAAAATAAAAGAAATTAACCCAATGGAAATTAAGGTTGCAGTTACAGGTGACGGAAAGAGCGATAAACATCAAATGATCAAAATGGTTCAGATGATTTTGAAGATGGACAAGAAAGCAACCGATGATGAATATGATGCAATAGCTTGCGGTTTGGCATGTTCAGCTATTATAAGAAACTGATCTTTAGGTATTTTTACAATAGACCTCGTTCAGGTTTTTATCTAAATAAGTTGATATCCACAGTTCCACTTGCATATTTCTAATGATATGATAAATATATCAAATAAGTTTTAATAATAATTCAAATATATAATATGTCTGACGAATTAGATGACACAATAAAAGCTGGAGGGGATGACACAGAAGCAGATACAGATGATGATAAGGAAATTACTGACATAAACCCAGCAGAGCTTTCTGGTGATGATGCAGAAGACCCAGTAGAGGAGGAAGCTGCTGTTAGTCCTGAGGAAGACCCTTTTGGCTTCGGTGCTTTTGGTGAGCTTAATGAAGATGGTGAATACGTAGCCCCAACAACAGACGACGAAGATGAGGTGGAGGATGAGATTAGCGAGGACTTGTTCTAATCGATATATATTTTATTTATCTCAATTTCGGTAGCTAACACACACTGTAAATAGTGTGTGTTTTGTTATACAATGTATGATGTACAAACAATTAAAAAAACAAAATGTTTAATGACTATAAAAATGAATCTTCAGTAGAATCACATTATAAAAAACACAGTAAATGGAGTCTTAGATCCATGTTGGGGCTCCCCCGTCGTTTTAAAAATAAATTTAAAACAAAAAAAGAAAAAAGGTTTCTTATTAGAGATATTTTTTTAGCATTAATAATTTGTTTTATTATTTTGTCTGGATTGTTTTTAATTTGGGCAGCAACGATTAAAACCCCAGACCTATCTTCTTTTGACGACAGACTCCTTGGTCAATCAGCTAAGATTTATGACAGAACTGGAAATATTTTATTATATGACTTGAGTGAAAAAGTAAGAAGAACAGTAACACCCTTTGATCAGATCTCTTCAAATATCAAAAAAACAACAATTGCGATTGAGGATGTTGATTTTTACAATCATGGGGGCATTAAAGTAACATCTATTATAAGAGCGATTATTGCCAATATCTTCAGCCTTAAATTCAGCCAAGGAGGTTCAACAATAACACAGCAGGTTGTTAAAAACTCACTACTTTCTCAAGATAAGACAATAGCAAGAAAAGTTAAGGAATGGATTCTATCCATTAAACTGGAAAGGAACGCTAGCAAGGATACAATTTTAAATATGTATTTAAATGAAGCTCCTTATGGAGGAAATATTTATGGTATTGAGGAAGCGAGTTCTTTGTATTTTAATAAAAAATCAAAAGACATAACACTTGCGGAGTCTGCATATCTTGCTGCTCTTCCACAGTCCCCTACAACTCTTTCACCTTATGGAAAATACAAAAACAAATTAGAAGATAGAAAAAATCTAGTTCTTCAAAAAACACTTGATTCAAAAATGATTACTCAGGCAGAATACGATCAAGCTATAAAGGAAAAAGTTGTTTTTCAACCAAAATCAATAGCTGGAATTAAGGCTCCCCATTTTGTTATGTACATAAAAGAATATCTTGAAGCAAAATATGGTGATGAATTATTATTAAAAGGGGGTTTAAAAATAACAACAACACTAGACTACACCCTTCAACAAAAAGCCGAGGAGTTGGTCTATAATTATGTAAATAAGGAAGGCCCATCTTTCAAAGCAAATAATGCGGCTGTTGTTGCAACTGACCCAAAGACAGGTCAAATTCTAACAATGGTTGGTTCAAAAGATTACTTTGATGCTAAAAATGATGGAAACTTCAATGTCACAACTGCACACAGACAACCTGGTTCAGCCTTTAAGCCGTTTGCTTATGTAACAGCCTTTGAAAAAGGATACACCCCTGAAACACCTGTTTTTGACGTTCTAACAGAGTTTAATGTTAAGTGTTCTCCAACAGGTACTGAAACAAAAAGTTCAGACGGTTCACCTTGTTATAATCCACAAAACTATGAAGGTGGATATAAAGGTTTAATGAACTTTAGATCAGCATTAGCTCAGTCAAGAAACATTCCATCTGTTAAGGTTTTATATTTAGCTGGTTTAGCAGACACAATTAAGACAGCAACAGCACTAGGAATTAATGAACTTGGTCCTGCTTCTCAATATGGATTAACACTTGTTCTTGGAGGTGGGGAAGTTTCACCACTTGATATGACTTCGGCTTATGGAGTTTTTGCAAATAATGGTCAAAAAGCTCCACTAATATCTGTTTTAAAAATAGAAACTGAAAAAGGGGATATCTTGGAACAGGCTCCCGACAAGGTTTCAACAAGACAGGTTATAACAGAACAGTCAGCTAAGTTAATTAATGATGTTTTATCAGACAAAAAAGCTAGATCTTCTATATTTTCACAAAGTACTTTTGGAGATAGAGATGTTGCAATAAAAACCGGAACAACAAACAACTCAAGAGATGCTTGGGAGATTGGTTACACACCAAGTATTTCAATTGGAGCATGGATGGGAAACAATGACAACACCCCTATGTCCCAACAAGCATCAGCAAAAATAGTTGGGCCTTTATTTAAAAGTATAATGGATTTTGAACTATCAAGAATCCCTGTTGAGAATTTTGATTCCCCTGAATCTTATGAAACAGGTCTTAAACCATTTCTAACAGGATCTTGGGCTGGCCCAGGTAATGAGGTACATTCAGAGCTTTATTGGATAGACAGAACAAACCCAAAGGGTTCAGCACCAGGGTTGTCATCAAGAGACGAACAATTCAACAACTGGGAATTCGGGGTATTAAATTGGTCAAAAAGTACAGTTGCAGAAAATTTAATTTCTCAAGCTGCAGTCAACAATCAAGACATAATCACAAACACCTTTAGGATAATATCCCCAGTTAAGTTTGCAACAATAGATAAAACATCGAGACAAACAATTTTAGTTTCTGGTGCAAAAGAAAACACTGTATCAATTGAATATCTTATAAACGGAGTTTCAATAGGTAAATCAACGGAATCCCCTTTTACTTTCTCTTACACACCCAAAGATACACCTTCTAGTGATTTTGAAGATGAACTAAAAGCTATAGAGACAGACTCTGATGGAAACAAAAGAGAGGCAACTGTAGTATTTTCAATTAAATAAAAGTTCAACAACAACCACCTAAAAAACACACTATTTGTAAGTAGTGTGTTTTTTTATTACTTGTCTTAGAACTGTATTGTATCTATGAATCTATCAGGGCATATTCTGTTAACAGTTTCTAAAACAGCGTTTTTTCTCATAAAAACAAAACTTTTTTGAACAGCATTAACTTTTAATATAAGTACATTTTTTCTAAAAAAAACTTGCTCTTCTTTGATATTTAAATTAAATTCTTTATTTAGTTCATCAGACAAGGACACTTTATCAACTAAAGGGTTTTTAATTTTTAAATAATCTTTCAATAAATCACCTATATTTACCATTTTATATATATTAATAAATTATTTACAATATTATCTATTCATAGGCATTAATAGGTAAAGAAAGCTATAATCGCCCACAGGTTTCATTATCATAGGTTTATTAACCCCACTAAAGGAAAGTATTAAGCTATCAGAGTTAATAGAAGCTAACGCCTCCATTATGTATTTATAGTTAAAATTAATATCTAATGACTCCCCTACAACATTTCCTGATATAGATGTCGAATTTTCACCGACATTATTATTTTTTGTTATAATCTCAACACTTTTTTCCTCCGCGTGTACAACAAATTTAGTATGATTAAAAGCATCTGTAAAAATAGAACTTGTTTTGAAGCAATTCATTAAGTCTTGTTTTAAAACAGTTACCTCAGAAACAAAATCTTTTGGAATAATAGCTTTGTAATTAGGAAAATTACCTTCAACAATCCTTGAAACCAAATAGGTATCTCCTGCTGTTATAGCGATTTGGTTTTGTTCAATAACGATACTTAACATATCCTCCCCTCCTTCAAAAATCCTAATTATTTCAATCGCATTCTTAACAGGTATTAATATTTGTGTAAAATCAAAATTATTTTTTAATTTAATTGTTTTTTCAGCAAGTCTTAATCCATCGGTGGCAACAAAGAGAATGGAATCTTCTTCTGGAGTCACACAAACACTTGAGAGCTCTGGTTTAATACTAGAAGTAGCAGAACTATAGCAAACAGACTTAATGCCTGTCACAAGGCTCTCTGTAGGCATTTCAAACCCTTTACCGGTGTCTACCTTAGGAATCAAAGGATAATCATCATCTGGAAATATTTTTATGACAGTATTTGTCTTTTGAGTAGAAACAATCAAGTTACCATCTTCTGAATCAAGTTTAACCGTTTTCTCTGAAGATATACTATTTAAGAAAGAATTTAGTATAGAACCAGGGATTGCTATAGACCCTTCAACTTCAACTTTTGCTGGTATTTTTATTTCTATTCCAATATCAAGATTTGTTGCACTTATAAACAAACCGTCTTTAGTTGCTTTTAAAAGAATACACTTAAGAACAGGTAATGACGCGTTCTTACTTGTAATCTTTTCAGCTTTTGAAACAGCTTCTGCTAATCTTTCTCTGATGCATTCAATTTTCATAATGTATTGATTATATCTTTATTAATAAAAAACATCTATTACTACTATACCTGTGGATATGTGGACTTTTTGATATATCCTATGATTTAAACGTATTTAAATAAAGGACAGACTAAAAGACAGTGTTTTATATGGTGATTCAGAACATGTCTTTTATAGACCTGTTTATAACTACCTTTTAGTACACAGCTTATACTTTTTAAATAACATGTTGAATACAGGTTCTTAACAGTATACTAACTATCTATAAACACTTTATACACAGACTTATGCACATAAGTAATTAAGGATATGTATGTTTTATATATTCTTGAATAATAAAAAAGAGGGTATTTTTCAATACACCTCCTTCTTTTGATATCTCTAATTTTAACAGCTATAAACTATAACATGGCCCGTATCTGATTGATTTCCCCCTGTAGTTCAAGATTTACCTTTAATTCATTTTTAATTTTCTCACATGAGTGGATTACTGTTGTGTGGTCTCTACCTCCCAGTTTCTGACCAATTGAAGGTAATGAGATATTATAATATTCTCTTAATATGTACATTGTTAACTGTCTTGGTTTTACAACTTCTTGTCTTCTTGTTTTGTTGTAGATAGTTTCTTCTTCTAGATTGTAGAAGGCTGCAACAGCTTTAACAACATCTTTTACAGAAACGTTCTTATGAGGACCACCCGTGTTCTTTGTGTGCTGTTTAATTTCAGCGAGTGTTAATTCTCTTCCTTTTAATTGAGACTGACATATTACGGTGTTTAATACACCCTCTAGCTCTCTAATGCTACCACTAACAGCTGTTGCTAGGAAGGTTACTTGTTCATCAGAGATATAAAAGTTGTTTATCCTAGCCTTAGTTTTAAGAATTGCAATTCTAGACTCCGTGTCAGCTGGGGAGATATCAATAATCATACCAGCCATAAACCTTGATTTTAAACGATCCTCCAGGTTTGGAAGGTAGTTTACATGAACATCTGATGAAAAGATAATTTGTTTATTGTTATCATAGAGATAATTGAATAAGTGAAAAAGCTCTTCCTGAGTCTTCTCTTTGTTTGAAAGAAACTGAATATCATCCATTATCAAAACATCATACTTTCTATACTTTTCCTTAAAATTATTTATCTTTCCAGACTGGAGTGATGTTACATAATCCATTGTAAATTTCTCAGAAGTAACATAATAAACACGGCGGTCTTTATTATGGTTCTTTATATGGTTTCCAACAGCCTGCATTAAGTGTGTTTTACCCAAACCTGTGTTTCCATAATAAAAAAGAGGGTTATAAGCAACAGGTTTTTTAATTATAGCTTGTGCAGCAGCGTGCGCTAATTCATTAAATTGACCAACAACAAAATTATCAAATGTATATCTTGGGTTCAAATTGTCGTCCGGGCTAATAAATAAGCCGCTTAATGGGAGTTCTTTGTTTTGGGAATTTTCCTCATCAGCACCATCTTTCTTTTTCTTTAATGCAGAAATAGTATATTCAATAGACCTAATAGACTCATCCCCCACCCTAAGTATTTCAAGTATTTTTTTGTGATATCTTTGAGAAAGCCATTCCTTTGCAAAAGTATTTGGAACAGCTATATAAACAACACCACTATCTACTTTGTTTATGTATGTATCTTTAAACCATGTAGAGAAGTTGGCTCTAGAAACTTCAATTTCCATTTGCGCCAATAGATCATCCCATAGTTTTTTTATTTCCATAGTGTTAAATATTATACCCTCTGGTTTTTTAAAAGAAACTTGAACTATACATAAAAGTATGTTCATACCTGTGGATAACTTTAGTAGACTTTAAAACACAACACTTCTAATTTTTGGTGTTTACAAAAAAACAAAAATGATGTAATATCCTCCTTATGTCGCAAACATACCAACCAAATAAAAGAAAGAGAGCTACTACACATGGTTTCCTTGTGAGATCAGAAACACATGGAGGACGTCGTGTTTTGGCCGCTCGTCGCGCAAAAGGTAGAAAGAAGTTGGCTGTATAGTCTTGCATGCTTGGGTTGTTTGTAAAATACCCTTAAATAAAGCCATCTATGACAATAAAAAGCCTTTCTTCAACCCAAATTGCTTTAATAATGAAAAAAGGAAGAGCCTATAATTCAGGCTTTTTTCTTTTGAAAGTTTTTGAAAAAAAAGAAACAGGGCCTGTTGTGCCTAAAGATAAGGTTAATCAGTTGGAAGGATCGTTCGTTTGTTCTAAAAAGGTTTGTATAAAAGCTATTGATAGAAACAAGTCTAAAAGAAGGCTTAGAGAGGCTTTTGTTACAGCCATAAAAGAGTTGGGGCTTGAAGATAAAAACACTACAATCCCCTCTTTTGTGTTCCTTTCAAAAGAAACGTCAAAAAACGCAGGTTTTGGAGAAATCGTTTCAGATATTAAGCAAATTTTAGTAAAAGAAGATATAATAAAACAATGATATCAAATTTTTTTAGTTTCACTTTTTATAATCCACTATATAACGGACTTGTATTTATAATAAATCACACACCAGGAGCTGATCTTGGTGTTGCTGTTATCCTTTTTACTTGTGTTGTTAAGTTTATATTAATCCCCTTATCAAAAAGTTCTGTTAAAACACAGCTGAAAATGAAGGCTTTGGAGCCTGAGTTGAATAAAATTAAAGAGAAAACTGCTAATAATAAAGAGGAACAAGCAAAACTCACGTTAGATTTTTATAAGAAAAACAACCTAAATCCATTTTCAGGTATTCTTTTAATGCTTATTCAGCTACCCATCATCCTTTCTTTAGCAAAAATTTTTTACACATCAGGTTTGCCTCACATAGATCCACAAATACTGTATAGCTTTATTCCAAATCCACAAATAGTTAATGTTTTGTTTTTAGGATTACTGGATATAACAAAGAAGAATATTTGGCTTAGTATTGTGGTAGGAATTACACAATTCATCCAAATAAGATACTCTGTTCCAGCTTTTGTTCCAACAGGTAAGGGTGGAAAGCAAGAAGATTTTGCAAGAAGTATGAATGTACAAATGAGATATACAATGCCAGCTATCGTTTTTTTGATCTCATTTAGCTTAACCTCAGCTATTTCACTATATTGGATAACTTCAAATATTTTTGCTATTGCCCAAGAATTATATTTTAGAAAAACCATCAAAAAGGATATAAAATAAGTCACAAAATAACAAACAAAAACCGCTTAAATAAGCGGTTTTTGTTTGTTATAAAAATATTAATTAAGTTGTTAATAATCCTTATTTCGTTTAATTACTTCTTTGTATTCGTTGCTTTACTCGATGTGGCTTTTGTTGTTGTGCTAGTTGTTGTGTTTTTAACCCTTGAAGGTGTTGTGGTGGCCACCACAGCAACAGGTTTCTCTATTTGAAGACCCCACAAACTTAAGTCTTTTTTGTTTGTAAGCAGCATATAGTCCTCATTCTTGTTTAAAATCATGTTTGTGATATCTAAACCATCCTTAACCGTGTCTTTAACAACAGCAATCAGCTTGTTTTCTTGTGTGTCGATGTTTATTTTCCAAACATTGTCATCAAAAAATACCAAACCTTGATACCAAGCATCTGGGTAAGGAGCGTATACAATAGACTCACTTGCTGCACAAAACAGAACACTTTTTTCTAACTTAGACCAAACACATTTTTCTGGTAAGGTTCTTGTATATATCTCTCTAAAAGACTGTGTTTTAAGATTTAAAATACTTAATTTCATAGATCCATCAATGCTCTCCCCCACTAAAACATTTAAACCATCTGGTGAAACAAGCGTTGTTAAACCATTTTGACCCCCTGTTATTCTGCTAAAAGCTTTGGTTTTTATATTGATAGAATATGCATAGCCGGGAGAATAGGTTGAAGGTTTTGTGTTCAAAACTAAAGTATTTGTGTTTGGCCAGGACAACAACCATTCTCTAAATGGTGACTTATAAACTGTAAAAACTCCTGTTCCATCAAATCTACTAATATTAATTGAAGAACCCACTCCTTTTGACTCAAAATAAGATGCAAAAGAATCTTTTTCTGGTGATGTGACAACAGAAAGAAGATTATATGGAAAGTCCTTTGTTTTTAAAGAGTATTCTGTGGATGTTGGTGTGTCAAGCGAGACTGTTCCAAGTCTTGTTTGTATGGTATCTGTGTTTTCCAAAAGATTTCTAAAAAGAACATTATCACCTTTCTTGTCAAAAAATGATTCAACTGTTCTTGTATAGGTTGAGTTGGTTATTCTTTGAATTGTGGACGTTGTTGCTTCAGCCTCAAAAACTCTTCCCGTTCCCCTTTCCATATATCTGATTTTTTCTTCTTGACCTAATAGTTTTGGTTTAGCTGGTACAGTCACTTTAATTGTTTGTTTCTTTGTAGAAGTTCCAACAGTTTGTGTTGTTGAAGAATTACTTGTTGTTGCAAAAACATCCCTCATGACAAAATCATCTCCAGATATTGGTCCAATAGCTATTCTTCTAAGTAGGGTTGCTTTTGGTGTTGACGTTCCTGTTGGTTTTTCTGTACCAGAGGTAGTTTGTCCTTGGGGGTTGTTTGTGTTGTCTGTTGGCAGATCAGTTCTGACCCCACCAACACCACCAAAGATTGTTTTATCAGTTTGTGTTGGAAGGTTGCCTTGGGTGGTTTTTTTTGTATAAAAATATATACCAACAAGAATACCGAGGGCTATACTTAATATTAGTGCAATAGAGATGATTAATTTTGATCTAGACATTTTTATTTTTTTGCTGGTGTTGACGGGTTTACATTTATTTGAATTGTTGAGGTTGGAAAAATTGACCCCTCCCCATTACCAATCAAAGCTGGGTTGATTGTGTAAAGTAAAACATAAGAAAACAGAGCCAAAAACAACCCTGAAAGAGCTGCGTTGATCATGTTCTTGCCCTCCTCCTTGGCTGTTATGGAGTCTATTGTTGCCATTCTAATTCCACCTATTGAAATAACAAGAATTGAAAGAGCAACAGCTGCTGTTACACCAACTTTGTAAACCCCAGCAAAGAATGGTTGTAGGCCTTTCTCCAAATCAACAATCTCCGTTGCGTCCTTACCAGTTCCCGACGGTGTCCCTATAAGGCCTCCTATAGGAGCAAGCATACAATAATTCCATTTTCCTTTACCACCACTACCAGAAACAGATATTCCACAAGCGGCACTGCTCGGAGGCCCCATCTGTTGTAGCATAGCTTGAGAGCCTGGAGTTATTACTGGAGATGTTGGCTGTGCAGAGTTGGGGGTAGAGTTTGGATTATAGTTTGAACCTGAATTAAAAGTACTCCAATCAGTTAGTGTGGGAGCGGCTGTTTTTGTGACACTGTTCGTTGTTGGACTCATAGAACCTCCCCCTAAAGAAGCGGGAAAATCAACCGCCTCCACAACACTAACAATCCCAAAAAATAAATATAATGATATTGACAGAATACTTGTTGCTGCTAAAAACTTGCCACCAATTTTGTTTTTATTATTACTAAGGATATTCATTACTAATATAATACAACAAATAAAGATTTGTGTATATTTATGAAGGAAAAATAATGTGCAAAAGTACTAATTATTGTTAAACAAAAAATCGATGCTATTTTGGGTCTCTTGCATTATGTGTGTAGGGTTTGATAAGGAAACAAGTATACTTGCAACATCAATTTTTTGAGCAGAGTTCTTTTTGATTGTTATTGTGTTTGTACTCAACGGTATATCAATCTTTTCAGAGTTTACATACCATGTGTATTCTAAACCAGAACTTTTACTATTTGAACTAGAGTTAAAAGGAAAGGCGCTTATCTTTGATTCGTTTCTTGTTCCTAAATTAACCTGATTCTTAAGAGAGTAGTTAAACATTACACCGTTTGTTGGGTTGTCTTCATAAAACAGAAGAAAAGCATTTTTTGTAGACAACAAGGCGCTACCAACACCCTTTCTTGTTTGTTGACTAGAAGGATAAGCCTCGATCTCTATCTCTGTATCCAGAGACAATATATCTGATGTGTATTGAAAAGAATTTTTTCCATAACCCGAGTAGTCCCCCTGAACCTCTCTGTCTATACTCCACTTGTATACAACATTTGAATCATTTGTCCTTGTGGTACCATTAATAAAATTTGGAATAGCAACCATTGTCACTGACGATTCTGGGGAAAATAAAGCTTTTCCTTTATAAAATGGGGGCGTATAAGTTTCGGCTTGCCACAAAAGATCAACATTGGAAGGATTAAAAACAAAAACTCTGGAAATCAAAGGTTGGTCTTTGGGTGTAATGTTTAACGTAACCGTACTTTGCCCAGAGTTCCCAACATTTAAAGTGAATTTTTTCTCACCAAGACCCCTAACTTTTTCTTTACCATTTATCAACCACTGCATATCTGTGGAATTTAAATCCAAACCATAGGCCTCCACTGTTATTGTCACGTCTTGATTTGGTTCCGGTACCTCAGGGGAAATGTTTATATCTAACTGCTGCTTTATTTCCTTTATTTGTTGTGGAATTGGAATACTAGACGGATCCCCTACCTGTGCCTCTGTTTTGTTTATTAGAATAAAAACTAAAAATAAAACAATCAAAGAAAGTGTTGAAATAAGTAAGTGTTTGTTTTTTTTAATCATCTTATTAATTATATCACTAATTGTACAACGAAAGTAATTTTTTGTTTATAACTTTATAAATACTTTATTTTTTAGTCATAGAAATAGCTTTCTGTACTTTGTTTGCAACATGTTGCCCTCCAGGAATTCCTTCTCCAAGACCGCTAACCATAGGTCCAATTGTTAAAATTCCACTCATTACAAAAGTAGGAATAAGACTAACTCCTGGAATTACCTTAACTAAGTCACAAGTACCAACTTTCATGATGTTTTTGTAGTGAAATTTAACCCCAAATTTTCTAAATATTAAAAGCGATGCAACAGTGCTTATTGCCCATCCAATAAATGGAATTAATCCGATTATATCAAGAATTAGTAAAACAGTTAACAGTTTAAAAAAAACAGATTGGGTAATTTTTTTTTCACCAGAGCTGTTGTCAGCACCGCCTTCAGACGTGTCATTGTTTTTTGAATCAACAGAAGAATCCTGACCAAGTTGTTTACCACTCTGTAGACGCTGTTGATTTTTGGCCTGCCTTTCATTCATTAGTTATATATTAACAGATTTCAAGATAATAATATATAAAAACACCCCACTATTCATAAAATGAGCGGTGGGGTGTTTGTTTTTCTATAGAACCTTTTTTAATTTATCCATCTCCTCTTCTTTTTGTGCAGCAAGTTCTGCCTTTTCCTTTTTAATCTGTAGAACCTCTGATGGCTTAGATGTAATTATTTGATTCTCCGTATAGGATGCAATAACCTTGATTGCTACGTGTTTTAGACCAGCAAAAAACATCCCCTCCCCCACATCAGATTCAAGAAGTAAATATTTTTCTTCATCCGTTAAGTTAAATGTTTTTTGAACAATATCAATAGAAGATGGAGATTGCTTTAATAAGATTTGAATAGAAGAGTTTGAAATAATAGGAAGACCGTATGGAGACTTCAAAAAATCCTCAACGTCCTGTGTAATTGTAGCAAGTCCCAAATAATACTTTCTTCCTCTTTTTGCTAGACCAAGCAAGAATGAAGCTGTATCTTCTGATTTCATTAAGTACCATGCCTCATCAATGACCAAAAGTCTTTTCTTAAGCTCCTTTCTAATAGCGTTCCATATATAGTGCATAACAATATACATAGCAACAGGCTTCAGTTCTTCTTCCATATCTCTAAGTGAAAAAACAACAAACTTCTTGTTGATGTCTACGTTTGATGGTCTGTTGATAAAACCAGCCCATGTTCCTTTTGTGTACTTTGTAAGTCTTTGTGCTAATGACTCTCCCCCTTCCATTCCACTAAGAACAAGCTCAAAGTCTGACATAAGTGGAGGTTCTGCGGCTGCAAAGTTTGATTCAGGAGTAATATCTTTAAGGGCGTAAGTTTCTGTGATGGCTCTATCAACAACAGCATCCTCCTCTGCTGTTAATCCTCCAAGCATTATTCTAAATAATCCAACAAGGTTAATAATGTTTGATCTTAGAACGTCTGATGATGATTCCCCTTCTCTTGGAACCGGTAGGTCAAATGGATTGATGTGGTGATCTGATGTTAGGGAAATATTAAAATATCTACCACCAGTTGCTTCAGCAAGGTATTCATACTCACGTTCTGGGTCGAGTACTATAACATCTGTATCAAACATCATAGATCTAATAATCTCTAGTTTTGTTTGATAAGATTTTCCGGAACCAGCTTTAGCAAATGTTACAGAGTTGTAGTTTTCCAGTGAAAATCTATCAAAAAGAATAAGACTTGAGTTGTGTCTGTTTATACCGTAAAGAATTCCTTTATCTGATGTAAGGTCAAAAGAAATAAATGGGAAAATACTTGATAGTGGTTCAGAGTTTAATTTAGAGTGAACCCCAAGCTTGTCTTCACCAATTGGTAAAACACTTTGAAAGCCTTGTTCTTGTTGGAAAAGGGCGGGCTTAATGAAAACCAAGTTTGATTCAAGAATAGATTTTATTTCTGATTCAATTTTGTCTAATTCTTGCTCGTCTTCACCATATATAGCAATGTATAGACCTATGTCAAAAAGTCTCTCCTGTGCCTGCTGTAGCTTGTCACGCAGCTCTTCTAGGTCTTGATAGGCAGTATCTAACTTCGGATCTCTAACTAATCCCTTAGTCTCTCTCGTACTTATATCAACTTCAATATCAGCAACTTTTTTTGTAAATTGTCTAAGTACAGTAGCTGTGTCTACTGGGTGTATAAAAATCGAAATATCAAAAACCTTGTCGAGGTTAATTATTGGAGAAAACCAGTTCGATGATAAAAATCTTGGATAAGAAATAACAAAGAATGTTCTAACAATCTTCTCTCCTAAGTTGATTGTCTTTGGACTTATTTTTAAACCAGAAGGTGCGATTATGTCTTGTAGTTCTAAAACACCAGATTGGTAAATTTCCTTAGGTAGAATGGAACTAATTGGTGAAGATTCCTCTTGAGGCTTCTTTAAAAAATCTAATAGGCTCATATTATTATTTTAATTGTACTCTAAAATATAAAAAAATTCCAGATATCAACAAACCAAAACTTACTTAGACATATCTATTGGTTTTTCAACAGTACCTGGATTGAAGAGTTTGTAGAAGAACTCAATGATTTCTTCAGTTCCAAGTTGAGCGATTCTAACTCCACATCTAACAAGACCTTGTTCTACAACCTCTACTCTTTGTTGAAGTTGGCTTTTAAATTCTTCAAACTGAAGATACTCGTCATTCTCAGATTCTTTAGATGTTTTTTTACCTCCAAACATACCTCCAAACACACCCCCTTTTTTATTAAGTACAGTTGGAGAATATGGAACAACAACAAAGAAACTTTTTGTCATAATGTTTACTGACTCAGTTAGATTTCTAACGAAGTCCATGTACTCCCTTGTTTGAACCTTCATAAGTTCACTTGATTGGAATTTTATTCTATCTTCAAGAAGGTTAATATAAGGCGTAATATCTAGTCTTCTTGATTGAACAAAGATTTGTATAGAAAAGTTTATTGAATTTAAAAAGTTTTGAAACTGATAAAGAACAGACTGTTGTTCTTCAGGAGACTTCAATGCAAAGTTAATAGAAGAAGCAAGAAGAATAGCCCTCATAGAACCATCTTTTAATATAACAATTCCATCTCTAACTTCTTTTATAGGGACAAAATCTTGTGTAGGTTTTGAAAAATTTTCTTGATTTGATGCCATTTTATTAATTATATTTTTATTTTATCATTAACCCCCATATCAAAGTTGTCCTTACTTTTATCTTTTATATTCTCATTGATATCTAAGCTCCATGCCAAATCCTTAAGTCTGCTTGTGGATGCCCCAATCTTAGGTACGGGGGCAATCATTGTCTTTTGTGAAGTTCTTAATTGCTGAGTAGGTTTATCTATTTTTTGATACGTGTAAAGACGGTTTGATATAATAAAATAGAAGGCTGCTTCCACGGCGTCTATAAAAGGTCTTTCATTTATCTTATAGAAAGCCAAAGCAAGCGAGGCTCCAGCAACAGGTGCGATTATTAGTATTGCCAAAAGAAACGGAAGCATTTTGTATACAGCAAAAGAGATACCAGCTCCTCCAATTAGATATACGAACTGCTTAAAAGTAAGTGGGCCAAATAGTTTTGTTTCCTCCTCAATAAATTGTGGTGTTTGATATCTCATTTATCAAAACAATTATATCATGACAATTATTCTACGTCTTCTTTTACAGTTGTCTCCTTCTGAATATTCATTAAATTACGTTTAATTTCTTTAATTATCATCTGATCAAGTTCTGCGGCAATCTTTGTTGCCTCTTCTTTTGAAAGATTTAACTTTGATTTCATCTCAGAAATGATATCTTCAGATTCAATATCTCCAAAAATAAGTTTTGCTAATAATTCCTCTAACATAGAAGACTGATCAATGTGTAGTTTATGTTCCTTTGAAATTAAAGCTAGTGATTTATCATAATCGCTAGCTTTAATTGCTGTTTTGAAGCTTTCAGGAAGCTTGTTAAATTGTTCTGTGTTTCTTTCTATGGATGTTGCTGTCATGTTTTTAATTATTCAATTGATTTATAGGTACCTACATCTCCTCCCTATATGGATCTACCTTATAATATGTTGATTTTACTGGTTGAATCACAGTTTCTGTTAATTTTGCTTCAAGTTGTCCTTCTTTGTTTGGTGCAGGTGTTGTATCGGTTGGTGTTGCTGTGTTTTGAGGATTCTTTATAATATTTGAGGACTCATTAGTTAAACCATCGACTGAAAGCTGATCATGAGGCCCTACAGCCGTCAGTGTTGTGGTAGTTTGTTTGTTAAAACTAGAAACCATTGAGGACGTAGCTGGTGTTGGATTTTCAATTTCTTTCAGAATGTCTTCTGCTGTTTCTGTGATGTTGTGAGTTGAATACTTGTCTTCAGTGTTTGTTGCATCCTCTTGTCCTTCAGTGTGTAATTCTATTCCTGTTTCGATAATACCCTTAAGGTTGTTTGGTACTAGTATTGTTCTGTCTATTTCACTGAATATGTGTCTGGCTTCATCTTCAACTAAGACTTCATTAGAAACAGATTCAAATAATTCTTGCTTTGAGGAAAAACCAAGAGCTACCAACCTAACGGCCAAACCAATTGCGTTGATAGTTTCTGCTGGCTTAATACTATTATAATTGATGATACTAATGAAATCATCATCATAATCAAGTAAAAGAAGTTTTTTTTGTAACTCTGCAGGCAGTAAATTCATCTTGTCTATAAATTCTTGTTCTGTAAATGTTGTCATAATTATACTTTAGGTTTGTTTTCTTCAGTGACTGTTCTAAGTTTTTGTTGCATTGCTATATCTTCAGACCTTTTTGCCAAAGCTTTTTGTTGTTCAACAAGATTTTTAATATCAGTCCTCTTTTGAGAAGCTATTGTGTGGGACGCTTGCATAGCCCCAAGTTTTTGAGTTGCAGCAAGTAGCATTGATGGATCTCTTGTGTTCTTAATCACCCCTGCATATCTCTCCATGTTCTTTTCCATTGTTGCTATTGTTTTTGATAAGGTATCAATTGGAGCCTTTGATTCTTGAACAAGCTTTCCAATCATTTCTGGTGTTACCTCTTTTTTTGCATCACTTGCATCAGTTATTTCTTTCATTATATCCTCTGTTTTTTTGGCTTCATCGGGGTGTAAATTTTTAAGGGCCCCAGACGCCTTCATTGAAGAGATTAAAGCTATCGCTCCAGTAGATATTTCTTTTTGATTTTTTTCTACCGTTGCGGCACTGACCTCTTTGTCTTTACTTTTAGATTCAGATTTATTCATAAAATCCTGTCTAGCTTGTTGAGCCCCCTTATTAAATCTCATTGAGGCGTTTTCGTTACCTTCACCCACTCCTAATTGTTTCCTTTGTGCCATCTCCCCGGCTTCTGTTTGGTTTTTCTTTCTATCATCAAAAGCTTTTAAGCTTTCGTTTCTACCTCTGATAAGCTCTCCTGTAACTGCATTTTTAACTAAATCCCCTCTTGCTTGATACATCTTTTTGTCATCAGCAACTCTAGATCTATATGTTGAAGTTCCACCAAGTTTTGCTTGAGCAAGTTTGTCTGCGCCCTGAAGAAGTATAGGTGCATTTCTTGCTATAAAAGCATTTTTAGATGCCTTGTCTGCTATGTAACTAACTGGAGCTGCCGCTCTGTTTATTGCAAACTTCTTTGCACCTGAACTAGCACTCTTTCCCCAGCTTTGCATTGTCTTAGACCCTGTTGCACCTAAGGATGACGCTACAGTAAGGCAGGCAACCAACATGGCAGATAGTAACAAGAAGAATACTATAGATTGCATACCACTTGCGCTCTCGTTAGCAAGCAAGGACAGCAAGTTTGTAACATGATTACTTCCTCCCCAAATCATTTTTAATGTAATAAACATTAAAGCCATGTAGACGGGTGCAAACAAAACATTACTATTGAGTTGTTTCCACCATTTATCGGACAAGAATTTTGTACCAGGTAGCACGTTTGCTGAAAATGCGATTGGTGAGGTAATTATAAGAATAATTAATATAAGTACCCTTACCATAAACATTAAGGAAGCAGCAAAGAAAATAAAAGACAGGATTAGTATGAAGACAGATCCACCAAGACCAACAAGAGTCATCTTCCAAGGGTCAATAATAGCAGCCTGACCAGTTCCAGCTGCAGCAACACTTCCTCCCCCAGTTACAGCCGGATTGTTTCCTTGTGTTTGTGATGAAGAAGCCGTACCAAGTCCTTTATTGGCTTGGCCTACACCCCAAATTGTCTGCAAACCAAGTGCATTCATTATTCCAAGAGAAAGGTTTTGATTTGTTGTAGTAGAAGCTCCGCCTGGTGCTCCAGCTGATCCTAAGGACGCAAACTTATCTGCATCGACCATTATTTGCTTATAGAAAACAAGGGCTGTCATATTACTTAGATCTATTATAATTTCAGTAAAGAACATACTAAAGTTAATTAAAAAAGCTGCAATAACCAATTTTCCAAGTAATTGCTTGTAACCATATCCACTTATTTGAAGTATTGTAGCTATAGATATGTAAACAAGAATAAGTATGAAGAACAAGTTAATAACATTTCTAAAGGTCTCCCATCCATATTGTATTGCGGCAAAGCTGTTAACAATATCTCGCATGGAAAGGCTCCATGCAATTGTCCAATCAAACATCAGTGCTGCAACCCAAAGAACCCAAGATGTTAAATATAGTATTTCATATGATACGATTGCAATACATCCAGGGATATTCAATGTTGGAATGACGCCGGATCCACCTAGACAAAAAATAACCTGACCTTGAAGTTGTGCAGCAGTAGCTTCTTCGGTTGTAGCACCAAGACCAAGGTTTGTCTTAAAGGCTACTTTTGCTTGTGCAATTGATAAAGCAAGTTGTGTTCTTTGGCTTTGATTGCCTGCATTCGCATCATTATTTAGACCAATAAGTTGTTGTTCTAAAGGTAATATAGTGTCATATAACTTTGACATCTCTGGAGTCATCAATGCTTTTTTTTCAGGGGTCGCCGCATTGTATAGTTCGCCATAGTTAGTTGAGAACCACCCTACTGGTGCTGTACTTATTTGGCCATTAGAGTCTTTAACAATCCCAGACTCCTGCTGTGTTGCAGCTTTAACTTGGTCATCGAACGGACTAGCCGATACCACTTTATTGTGTGTTAAAAATAAGAATAAAAACACCACCACTAAAGAAACTTTTGTTTTTATTGTTGTGTTTTTAAACAGATTCATTCGTTAATATTATATACCATCTTTAAAAAAATAATAAGTTGTTTATTAACCATTTTGGTTATTTTTAACTTACACATTATCCCTATCTAAACGTTGACCAATATGCTGATAATCCTGTGTTGTTTGGCCCATGAAGAACACCATATTTTCTTACTAAGTTGGCCATAATTCCTACGGCAATTCTAATGTTGTTATATGGATCTTCTAGGTCATCGTATGTCATATTTCCTGTGCCCAAATCTCCGGGTGTTAGACTCATTAATCCCACTGAATATGTGGTACCATTACCAATCTTTGTCTCCTGGTATCTTGCTGGTTTTGCTTGACCACCAGATTCTTTTTGTGCTATTGCTGCCATTATACTTAAGTATCCTTGAACTGATGGTACCCCGCCTGAAAAATATGTTGAAGCATCACTAACTGGTAGGTTGGCTATACCCGATGCAACCAATTGTTGTACGGCATAGGTATTCCAATCGTTATTAGAAAAAGTGGCACCACTCAATATTTGCTGAAGAAGAGGCCCTCCGGAAGTACCTATAGTTCCACCTTGCCCAACTGGGCCTGTAGGTATATTTGCAGCATTATAAGCTGTTGCGTTGTTTGCTACTATATTATAATAGTCTGATTGAACAGCGGCTGTTGGGGCCTGTCCAGTTACGCTTTCAAGCGTCTTGCTCAACGCTATCTTTATCAGGTTGTTCACAATCGCATCAACCATTTGATCAAATTTTTGAGCTGATACAAGTCTGTTTTTTGGTATATTTAGTGTTGTAGACAGCGAATCAGCAATCATTGATCCCGGTGTTAGTGTGTCACAAGGGTTTGTTTTGCTTTCTGGCTTGCTTTCATCTTTACATTTTTTGTAACTAAGAAACCCTCTGTTTATTGAAAGGTCAAGTCTTGCTGTGTTATTTTTGACAGCAACTCTTTTGCTCATCTCTTCCCCTGCGTTTATATATGAATAATACTTATTGTTCTGAGGTTTTGTTAAAGCAATCCAATCCGTAGGGGTTGTTATTGAATATTTTCCTGACTGCATTGCTGTTTGCTGCATTTGTGATAGTGAACAAGACTGTATAGACTTTCCGTTTGTTAAATTAGAATAACTACCAGCTAAACCTGTTGCAATTACAACTCTAAATGGCTTACAGACATCTATACCTGTTTCATTATACGCAACCTCTCTAATAAATTGTGCTGCTGTTTGGTCTGCTAATCCCTTAAAAAATTGCTGAGGGTTTCTGATAAAGGCAGGGTTTCCTTTGAATCCTGAGTTTGCCCATTGAATTGTTGAATTAACAATATAATCTATTACTGTGTTTACAATACAGTATGCAATTCCATCCCAACTTATTCCAGTTTGAACACCAAAAATAAATATACCATTTTCAGCATTTAATTTAGCTTCCTGGTTTCTTGCTGACTCCGTTAGTGCGTTTGTTGATGGTACATTTAACAAACGTTCTGCAACACCCATTGTTCCTCCTTTTAAGGCGCCTATTCCAGCTGAAATGGCGCTTGTCATTAGTTTTGCAAGCATTTGACCACCAACGCAAGCTCCAGTTGATGTTACAGAGGATGCTGCTCCACCTGGTGCGGCCGCCGTTGTTCCAGTATTACTTTTATTTGCTGAAGCGTTACTGGCCCCACTTTCATCAACAATTGTTGCTTTTGGTGCACCCTCTGTAACTACTGTTGCTTTTGGAGCTCCTGCTGTGTCTACTTTGGTTTGAGTTGATGCAGCTGGTGGTTCAGGAGCTAGATTTAAAAGTGGGTTGTCCGTAAGATTTGTTTGAGCACTGGCGACACCCAAACTAAAAATTAAAAAAGCTAAAGAAAAAAATATTACTATGCCAATTTTTTTTCCACCATCTTTTTTGCAAATATTGCTGTCTTTTGTTTTGTTCATTTTTAATTGTTTAGTTGGAGTTCCATATCACCCCTATTTCATTATTGCTAAAAATTATACCATTCTTTTTAAAATACTTACTAATATTTATAAACATTTGATCGTTTTCGGCTCCTGCTTCCTTGGCTGATTTAACACCAAGAAGAGATTTAACAGGATCTTGACTTTGCATGTCTATTAATCTAAATGAGTCAGCTAGAACTTGAAAATTATTTACAACTGTTAGATGATACGAAGAAAGACCGATTGGACATTTAATTTTGAGTAATTCCTTGCTTATATTCTCATAAACATCCGCCAATGCTGCTAAGCTATTTGAGTATTTTTGTTGATTCTGTGCGACTAAGTTTAAATTTCTGGTATATATTTCCGCAAAATTATTTCCATAAAGTCTCAAATCCTCACTATCAGACCTCTCGGTTAGTGTAATATTATTAAAATTATACTTAAGCCTTGGCATGTCTGAACCTGACATTTGACCTAAGGCATTCTGGGCTATGTCTGCTACGGTTAGATCAGAGTTTCCTGCCTCTTGATTAACATAGTCAGAATAAACTTGTTTTGCCATTCTCGCTGTTGCTGAATCACTATCTGTTATTGTGAATGGATCAACTTGGGGTAACAATGCTTCAAGTGAATTGTTTGAATTATCTATGGCTGTTAAAATTCTGTTGGTTGTAGGGTCCTCTTTTTCCCCCGTTATGTCAAAAACATCAGAAATTTTTGGTCGCTTATTTAAGTCTTGCTGATTTTTAATATCTGCAATTCTGTAAGATAGAACTCCAGCTAGAATTGAAATACATATCGCACCAAGTATTAAAACTTTATTATGAGAATTAGAATTTTTCACTAGTAAAGTATATCAAGAGATGATAATTTTTTCCACTGTTCTAATGTTAATGTTTCAGATCTTGCGTCACTTTTTATATTACACACCTCTAATGCTTTTTCAGCATCAATAAAAATATTATGTTCTTTTAAATTGCTCTTCAATAATTTTCTTTTGTGTGCAAAACCAGCGTGTAGGATATCAAAAAACCTTTTTTCTTTTTTAGAACTTTCGTCAAATGTTTTTTTTGAAATATTATCAATTAATAGTATTGCGGAATCAACTTTTGGCGATGGAACAAAGGCACCTTTTGGAACCTTGCCAATTATTTTTGGATCGCCAATTGCTTTCACGGCGATAGACAATAGGCTTCCTTTTTTATCACGAGAAATTATTCTTTCTGCAACTTCTTTTTGTACTAAAACCACAGCTCTTTCTGGATAAATATCACCACCAATAATATTTCTTATAATTGCACCTGTTATGTAATATGGAATATTTGCAATCAAACTGTAATTACCTTTTGTAAGACCAATTGAATTTAAATTTACTTTTAAAATATCATCATGAACAATTTCCATTCTTTTGTTTTTAATTTCATCAGCAAATTTCTCAGTAAGTATTGGAATTAGCCTATCATCCATCTCAATTAGAATTATTTTGCTTGCGGGGGTTTTGATTAGTCTTTCGGTTAATGAACCCATTCCAGGGCCAATTTCAAGGACTGTCTTATCCCTTAGGTCACCAGCACCCTCAATAATTTGATTGAGTGCCTTTTGGGACTTTAAAAAATTTTGACCAAGAGATTTTTTTGCAAACACAGAATCCTTCATTGTTTCCCCCACTGGCTCACCTGAAGAAATGAAACCTTCTTGTTCTGTTTGTTTTGTGAGTCTTCTTCTGTTGTTTTTTAAATTTGGATTTTTCATTTGAAATATATTTTTCTGCTTGAAACTCTTAATTGATTTACAATATTTAAGATCTAGAAATCTATAAAAATAGATTTTATTCCCCCAGATATTTCCTGATCATGTCTCTCGATAAGTGTATCACTAATGTCCTTTATAAACTCAGATGGTAAATTGATTTGTTTGCTTCCAAAGATTGTTCTCATGTTAGCGTAAGATAAATAAAGTTTTGTGCGAGCACGGGTTAAGGCAACATAAAATAATCTCCTTTCTTCCTCTTGATCTTCTCCGGATTTTCCTTCTGATGATCTACCACTTGGAAATAAATCTTGCTCCAGTCCGGTTATAAAAACATAATCAAACTCTAGACCTTTGGAAGCGTGAACGGTCATAAGTTTCACACCTGTTCCGTTATTTTTTGCAGTCTTTTCATTTAAAGAATCTTGATCACTAGCGAGCACGGCATCTTCGATAAGTTTTTCAATTCCCTCTTTTCCTGGCATGTCATCGTATCTTGTAGCAAGTGTTACTAATTCTCTAATGTTTCCAACTCGGTCTTCTTCTTTATCATTCTCTGCTTTGAGTGCTGCCTCTATTCCTGTTTTTTCAATAATAAATTTTATTGCAACCGATGGTCTTTGTGTTTCAATTTGGTTCTTAATACTGGATAGTAATGCGTAAAAGTTATCAACCTTAAGTTTTGTTGCAGAAGGAAGTCCCGCTGTTTGATCAGCCATTATCTTAATGAGCGTCACCTTTCCGATTCCTCTTACTGGGGTGTTTATTATTCTCTTTATATCAGCAAGACTTTCTGGATTAAGTGCTGCTCGTGCGTAGGAAATAACATCTTTAACCTCCCTTCTTTCAAAGAATCTTGTTCCTAGGAGTTGGTAATCTATGCCTTTTCTAAGAAAAGCCTCTTCAAGAGCACGCGACTGTGAGTTTGTTCTGTATAAAACGGCTATTTTTTCCGCTTTTTTGCCTTCAGCTATTAAATCTCTAGATGTATTGGCTACATGATTTGCTTCATCGTTCTCATCATAAGCGTTATATAGGGTTATTAATTCCCCATCCTCATTGTTTGTGAACAGATTCTTGTCTTTTCTAAATATGTTTTTCTTAATTATTTCATTTGCTGCAGAGAGTATCGTTTTTGTGGATCTATAGTTTTCTTCAAGTAAAATAACCTTAGCTTCTGGATAATCAGTCTCAAATTTCATAATGTTCTTTATATTGGCCCCTCTCCAGCTATAAATAGCCTGATCAATATCCCCGACTACGGCAATATTATGTTCAGGTCCTACCAAAAGACGAGCAAGCTCATATTGAATACCATTTGTATCCTGATATTCGTCAATATGAATAAATTTGAATCGATTCTGATACATAGCCCTAATTTCAGGCTTTGTTTTAAGGAGAACAGCCGCTTTATATAATAAATCGTCAAAATCAAGAGCTTTTTCTTTAAAAAGTGCCTCAGCATATTTTTTCCAGACCGCTGTTACTATCGCCCCAAAATGATCTTCTCCATTTACCGCTTCATACGCCCCAATAGATGAAAAATTGCTCTTTTCTCTTGAAATTATAGACATTATTTTATTAGGTTCAACCATTTTAATGTCATAACCAAGTGAGTTTACGGCCTCTCTTATGGCTTGTTTGGAATCACTTTTGTCGTAAATTGTAAAATTACGAGGAATGCCAATTGCGTCACCTGACTCTTTTAATATATTTAGACAAAGGGAGTGAAATGTTGATACGAAAGGCTTTGAGAAGTTATGAATAGGTAGATTCATCTCTCTGCTGCTTCCAATTAAATGTTCCACACGCTCACGCATTTCCTTAGCGGCTTTATTTGTAAAGGTAATAGCGAGAATTGATTCAGGGGAAACACCGTTTTCTATTAAGTTTAGAATTCTGTGTGTAACGGTTTTTGTTTTGCCAGCCCCAGCCCCAGCCAATATAAGTAGAGGTCCATGTAGTGTTGTGACTGCCTCTTTTTGCATTTCATTTAGACCGGTTAATGCTTGTGATTGTGTTTGTGGATGCATTTTTAATTTGAATTTATTTTTACGATTATTTACTTTTATTTTTAGTATAAATACTATATCACAAAGCTGGCTAGTACCCTTTTTTTATCTCGTTTGACCTATTTTTACTATTGTGTTGGTCTTAATAAAACCGTTGACTTTGATTCAAAATATCTCTAACATATATAGGTACACAGTTTGTTCTAACTAATAATGCTTTATTTTAAGCCCTATTATACCCAGAGAAATTCTATCAATTAATCTAAAGTTATTTTAATAACCCCTCAAGACCTCGATCCTAAAAACAGACCTACAGAAATTCTGCGTCATAAAAAAGGACGAGCGATAGAAAAGGTCACAAAAACATCAATAATTTTGCTTGTTTTGACCGTAATGATATATCCGTTTTATGCTAAAGCGGATGTTTTTGGTGTTTTGGATTGGGTAAAGTCTGGTATTTTAGGTAATTCACAAAACAAGGTTCTTTCTTCAAACGCTGTGGCTGTCACAGAAGAGGCTTTGGCATACCCTGAATTAAATATAAACAACATAAATCTGTTGGAGGCGGCGAACAGTGCTGAGGTGGCTGGTGCTAATGCGGCTCAAGATAAGTCTATTGTTGATGGCTATGCTGTCACAAATGAAAACAGCGCCCTAGATGGGTCTCTTGTTGATGAAGGAAACAACTCTGATCAAATTAGTCTTTACACAGTTAGAAAAGGAGATACTATCGCGCTGGTTGCCAAAATGTTTGGCGTTACATCAAATACTATCTATTGGGCAAATGATCTAAAATCAGGAACTGAACTTAAACCAGATCAGGTAATTGTTATTTTACCAATCACCGGTATTAAATATACAGTAAAGAAAGGTGATCATGTAGAAGATCTTGCTAAGAAATTTAAGTCAGATGTTGCTGAAATCATAAGTTACAACAACATAGACCAGTCTGCAGGTCTTATTGTTGGCCAAGAGATTATAATTCCAAACGCTGAAATTGAAGTGGTTCCAACCAAAGTTAAACCCTCACCAAAACCATCTTCAAATTTAGCTGGGTATTTTAAAAGACCAGTCAACGGTGGTGTTAGAACCCAAGGTCTTCATGGACACAATGGTGTAGACCTAGCCTCATTTGGTGGGGCTTTCGTTCCAATATTAGCGGCTGCTGAAGGAACTGTCATCATTAGTAAAAATAGTGGTTGGAATGGAGGTTATGGGGATTATGTGGTTATCAAGCACGCCAATGGAACACAAACTTTGTATGGTCACTTAAGTTCAACATCAGTAAGCGCAGGATCACATGTTAACAAAGGTCAGCAAATAGGAAGAATGGGAAACACAGGTCAATCAACAGGAGTTCACTTGCACTTTGAGGTTCGTGGAGGGAGAAATCCATTCTAATATTCACCAAGCTAACCCTTCTTTATAATTTAGAGTGATGAAGTTCTTGTTTTACAACCTCTGGCTTACCAGAGGTTGTTTTTGTAGGAGAAGGCTTCAATTAGATGTTTCTTTTGGATAATAAGTTTTTGTTTTGAATCAAGTTCTGTATTCCTGGTTTGCAACTGCATACTAAGCAAGTTTGACTCAATATAGTCTATTAGACAAATGGTTTCTGTTATATCCTTGATTTGTTTTATAGCTCTCATGGAAAAACTTCTTCGCTCTGAATTCTCATCAAGTAGTTCTGATTCAGTATCGTTCCATAAAAAAGCGACGCTCATTTTGTTAAAATGATTTATGGTTTTTGTCATTTGATAACCCATAAGGCCATTTGGCGCCTTTAGTGTTTTTTTATGGTGATTAACCTCGTGAGGTAAATTTATAGATACATGAAAGCGCTCCAAAAAAGGTTGTGATACTTTTTGTTGATAGATACTAATTTTGTTTCCATTGCAAATGCAGTCTTTTTTTGGTATACCTCTGTTACCACAGGGACACAGGTTCATTGCGCAAACACACATAATTTTACAAGGTAATGTGACAGTATTACCTGTTCTGTTGATTTGTATTATCCCCTGTTCAAGGGGTTGTCTCAGGGATTCAATAATATTTTTGTTGAATTCAGGTAGTTCATCAAGAAATAAAATTCCTTTGTGAGCCTTTGTAATTTCACCTGCGTTTATAGGACTCCCTCCTCCGATGATTGAGGAATAACTACTTGTATGATGAGGGGATCTAAAGGGTCTCTCTAGTTTGTTGTGTGTGGAAAGTACTTCTATATATTCATCCGGTTTTAGGGTGGGAAGAAGTTGGTGCATACTTCTTGCTAGCATTGTTTTACCAACACCAGGCGGCCCCGCCATTATTATGTTATATCCGGCACACATTGATATTAAAATAGCCCTTTTTGCCTTTTCCTGTCCAACAACAGAATCAATCTCATAAATTATGTCAGTACAAGTGCTGTTGCTTGCATTTGCATTACTAGCACCGTTGCTTATATTTGTAATGAGGTTTTTTTCCATCAACACCCCCTTACTATCATTTTCTTTGTTCTGTACCCCAGTATTTAGAAATACTATTAAGTCCATTAAATAGGTAAATTTATGAATTATTATTCCCTCAATGCTTAATTGTTTAATTAGGTTGGTCTGTTTATCTTCAAAATTGCTATATAAAATAACTGGATTTACTCTACCGGTTTGTTCCTTGTGAAGTGAACTAATGATGGAGGCTAGAGAATTATTTTGCTTGATAGATCCATCTAAGCCAAGTTCTCCAATAAAAATTGAGTTTTCTAAAGCTTTTTTGTTTACAGCTCCAGAGGCAGCAAGATAAGCAAGGGAAATAGGAAGGTCTAATAATACACCTTCTTTTTTAATACCGGCAGGAACAAGTGAGACTGTTATTTTATGATTTTTTGTTTTTGGAGAGGAAAAACCGCTGTTTTTAATAGCAGAAATTATTCTTTCCCTGGATTCTCCAATACACTTATCAGCTAAACCTACAATTAAAAAAGAAAAAAGACCTCTTGAGATGTCTAATTCAACATCAACAAGTTGGCACAAGATTCCCTCTTGGGTTATTCCTTTGCAAGATATATACAATTTTTATATGAGACAGGTTAAAAAATACCAGAAATCCAAGGATATAAAAAGACAAATACTGTTATAAAAATATCAAGAAAACAAAACTATTTCATGTGTTCCTTGCAAGTCCTAGCCTCAGGAAGAACATCTAATCTATCTTCTTCTATTTCAGTCTGGCACACTTCACACAGACCATATGTGTTTGATTGTATCTTAAACAATGCTTCTTTTATATCAATAATATTCTTTTCTAAATCAGAAGTGATGGAGACATTTGATGCGTAATTCTCAATAGATTCTGCAACGTCTTCCCTGTCTGCAGTATCCTCACCTGTTTCTGTTTGAATAGCTTCCCATGTTGTTCCATTTTCTTTTTGGGATATTTCTTGTATTTCTTTTTCCAGTCTAGTTAATTCATTTTCTAATTTGTTTTTGTATTTTTGTATATCTAAGTTCATTTGTATATTGTATCAAATAAGGTATAAAGTTTCTATAAAGTAATTATAAAATAAAACAGAAGTTTTTATAAAGAAATAATACTGTCGTTGCCACCCAAATGACCAAAGACGATTACCTTGTTATTTTACCTGATGTAAGTCTGTAAATAATCTCACGAAGTGATTGTTCGCTTGTTGCGATAATGACAGTATCTTTATTGAAAAAGGTATAAAAGAACGCAATATTACCATTTTGTCTATACAAAACCCTTGTGTCATTATTAGAAATTATTTTATCAACAAAACCTGTATCATATTCTGTTTTTATAACGGTATCTGTTGTTGATGGTGTTGGTGTTGTTGAGGTAGTTGATGCTGATGTGATGTTTGTTGGTGCTACAGATATAGAATCTTTATTTACTAGTAGTTCTCCCAAGTCTGCATACATGCTTTTTTCCCAATCTAACATTCCAGCAAATACAGAGTCGTAATTTGATGATTTTAGGATAATAAAAGGCTCACTTGTGTCGTAAGAATAATATCCGAAGACATATTCTTTCCTAATATTTCTAACAAGTATGTCGGGTGCGCTAGGTGCAATCAGGTTTAAAAAATCAGAGGCAGATATTTGTGTGGTACTTGCCCCCTCTTGATATGTAAAGATAAGAGACTTCATCTTGCCTGTTGGGATTTTCACTGAAGATATTTCTTTGGAAATATCTTTGTATATGTTGGCTTTTGTCTTATTGTTAACCGGTAAGGTTACGTTTTGTTCGGAGTACAGAATACCATTCACAACCTGTTCTGTGGGGTTTGCCTGGTTGCTTACCTCTTGTGGAGTTTTTGCTAAGTTTAAACCCAGGTATGCAAGCGCTCCAATTATTATTATGCATAAAAATATTACACCTAACTTAATCCCGATATGGTTGTTTGTATCTTGTGCGTTTCTATTATTGTTTTCCTCTTCATGCGCCTTTTTGCTGTTGGCCATAACAATTTTACCAATAGAAAAATTTCCCTTCGATGATTCTGCCGCCATATCATCTTTGAATGTGTGAACGGAACTAGTTTTATAAGGTGTATCGTTTTTTTTCTGAGATAATACATCTTGTATGTGGACTAGCGGTTTTGTGTCGCCTTCTTTTTTTGAAGGATCGTCAGCGTTGGTACTAAGTCTAGTTGGCATGACGTTAATCCCTGCAGATCCCCTATCTGCATTTGGATATAATCGTGCTGGTTTTTGTTCTATTGGATCCATTAATATTATTATATATCAAATTTTGAATCTGGTCTTTCTTCAGGGTCAAAAAAATCAAAATCCTTTCTTGTGTTTGTGGTAATAGGTTTGTTTTCGTTAGAGTTTTTTGATTGTTTTTTTGGTGCAGGATTATTCTTTGGTCTCGTTTGAATCTCTTTATTAGGTCTCTCTTGCCTATTACCCCTCTCTCCGGTGTTTTGTTGTGAGTTCTGCATCATAACGTATTTTGAAGGACTGTCACACATGTCGATAAAGTCATCAGCTACTTCCTTTAGTTTTTGAGAAGAAGATTTTCCAAAAGAAATAACTTCTACTTGGCAACCCTCGTTTGTTTGTAGATATTCAACTAAGGGACAAAAATCTCCATCGCCAGAAGCAATAATAACTGTATCTAATTTTGGTGCTAGTTTAATTGCATCCACCGCCAAACCTACATCCCAATCCCCCTTTTTTGCTCCCCCACTAAAAATTTGAAGATTTTTAGTTTTCGTTTCTATCCCTAGCTTACCAAGTGCATCAAAAAAATTGGTTTCATCACCACTTTCTGTTGTTATAACGTAGGCTATCGCTCTTATTAATGATCTACCCGCTACAGCTTCCTTCATTATTGCCCCAAAGTTTACTCGCGCATGATAAAGATTCTTTGCGCTGTGATAAAGATTTTGTGTATCAATAAAAACTCCAACACGTTGTTGTTTGTGTTTAATTACTGTCATGTCTTAAATTATGCTTAAAATGAACCATTTAATATGGTCTAAGTGTGTTTTATTAAAATACCATGAGCCCAAATGAAACTATTTATAAAAATTATTTAAAAATTGTCCTAATGTTGACTGGGTAGCTTATTTAAAAAATATAGAATCTGACGGAGTTTGTAAAATATATAAAGACGAAAGCGTTTTTATATATTGTCTAGACTAGATGCTTAGTTGGCTGACTTTTTCTTTAAATCAAGTTTCTTGATTACAACATCGTATCTAGCAGAGTTCTTTTTTTGCAAATACTTTAGAAGTGTTTGTCTGTCTGCAACCATTTGAAGAAGCCCTCTTCTTGAGTGGTTATCTTTAGCATGAATCTTAAGGTGTTTTGTTAATTCTTCAATTCTTTTACTTAAAATTCCAATCTGTGCCTCAGCGCTTCCTGTATCAGTTGCGTGAATCTGCACTTCTTTTATAATTTTTTGTTTCTTTGTCTTGGTTAACATGGTTTTGAGATAATATCACAAAAGAACATTGCAGGCAAGTGTTTTTGTGTGTTCAGGGCTATTCTCAGTAGTCTTGTTGGTACAATAGGTTTGTACAGTCTAATATAGGTGATATAATTTAAGCATGTCGCACAATAACTCTGTTGATGATAAGTTTGGTGGCCAGACCGATGTAAAATCGAGTTTGGGGACTTTAAAACGCCACTTTTTAGAATATACAGAGATTGAAAAAGGTAGGAGTTTAAAAACAGTCGATAACTATAATCGATATCTCGATCTTTTTCTAGAATTTCTTAAATCAGATTGCCCATCAGACATAACTGAGGAAAAACTAAGAGAATACAGGCTTTTCCTAAACAGGCGTTCATTTGCAACAAAAACAGGCACTAGTTTTATTAAAAAAAGGACTCAAAACTACTACCTTATTGCCTTAAGGGCTTATTTAAAGTATATGGCTAAAAGAGGTCTACAGATATTATCTCCTGATAATATAGAGCTTGCTAAGGTCCCGGAGAGGCAAATTGACCATATTTCAATAGAAGAGCTCGAAAGAATACTGAAATCTCCAGATAATGAGAAAGATGAAAAAAAGAGGCTAAGAGATAAGGCTATAATGGAGCTTCTGTTTTCAACAGGGCTTCGTGTCTCAGAATTATGTTCCGTGCCCAGGGATCTTGATTTGAATAAAGACGAATTCTCAATTAGAGGTAAGGGAGACAAGGTCAGAGTGGTTTTTATGTCTGAGACAGCAAAACAGGCGTTGAGGGAGTATTTAAAGAAGCGAGTTGATATTACAAGTGGATTGATGTTTGATATAACACCAAGGTCTGTTGAAAGACTTGTTAAACACCATTCAATAAGTGCTGGGGTTTCCAAAAAAGTAACACCTCACGTTATAAGACACAGCTTTGCAACAGATTTATTGCAAAATGGAGCCGATTTACGCTCTGTGCAAGCTCTTCTGGGGCATGCAAGTATTGTCACGACACAAATATATACACACGTAACAGACAAACACCTAAAAGACATACACAAAAACTTTCACGGACGTAAGGAGAAGAATGATTAAAAATAATGTCTTTAATAAAATGAAAAAACAATTAAGTATAATTTCATGGAACGTAAATGGTTTAAGAGCTATACACAGAAAGGGGTCTTTTGAGTTAATTATGCAACAGAACACAGATTTTATGTGTATGCAAGAGACCAAGGTACACGTAGATCAGTTAGATGAAAAAATACTAAACCCTAAAGGTTACGTTAGTTATTTTGATCATTCTAAACTCAAAAAAGGATACAGTGGAATAGCAATATATATGAAGGACATATTAACAACTCCAAATAAAATTGAGTATGGGTTTGGAATACCAAAGATGGATCAGGAAGGTAGAATGATATGTTTGATTTTTGATAAGTGGGCACTAATTAACTGCTATTTTCCAAATGGAGGGGGCGCCCCAGAGAGATTTCAGTATAAACTTGATTTTTACAAAGAATTTTTGAAATACTGTAAAAAGCTTACAAACAAAGGCTTAAGTGTTGTTTTTTGTGGTGATGTTAATGTGGCTCATGAGGAAATAGACTTAGCTAGACCGAAACAAAACAAAAAAAGTATAGGATTTTTACCTGAAGAGAGAATTTGGATTGATAAATTCATTGAAGCTGGGTATGTAGATGTTTTTAGGGAGTTACACCCACATAAAATAGACGCTTATACTTGGTGGGACATGAAAACGTTTGCTCGAGAAAGAAACGTTGGATGGAGAATAGATTATTTTTTTGTATCGAAGAAAATTATGAATCAAATAAAATCATGCACAATAGAAGATGATTTTACAGGTTCAGATCACTGCCCAGTAAAATTAGTTGTGGATAACTTATTTCAGTAGAATAATTAAATAATTTCACAAAATATTTAACACTAGAATGTCCTTTATCATAGCGGTCAGAATGAAATAATAAATAAATAAAAAGTTATCCACAAGAATTTACGATAATGTCCTTTACATGTCTTTAATATGAATTAGAATAAAGGACAGATGAGCGGCCCAACATCGGGTCAAATAGTTCTTTGAGGAAGTCTTAATGATACGGATTGGTTGGTAATAAAGGACATTTTAAATTCTCCCAAAATTAGCTTAGTGAGCTCTAATCTGGGCATCACATTTAAATGGAGAATACAGGACTTACACTGGCCTACCCCATAATCATAGAGACAACCCACAACAATTAAATAAATATCTCAATTTTCTCAATCGTTTCTACTTGTTTCGTTTCCCACACTTGTTTCGAGGGCCTTAGTACGGCCGCATCATAATAACTATAACCTTGTTGCGTCCAGTACTGAGGCTCTTTCTATAAAGAGTTTTACATTTTAAAAAACTAACAAAAATACCGCCTATAGAGCGGTATTTTTGTTAGTTTGTATTTATTGAGTATGCACCTTATTGTCTAGTTACTTGTTTTGAATTTGGGTAATGGTTAAACTCTATCTAATATCGTGCTTTTTTCTGATTTCCTCTATTTGCTCATTTTCTAGGTCTTTTTTTCTTAATACCCCCTTTTCAGATAGTTCCTTGAGTTGTTTCATGGGAAACATAGAAATTTCTATAGCCCTTTTTGTAAGGTACTCTTGTGTGTTAAGTTCTGGTTTCTCTAGAACCTCCTCAAGTAAAGCATTTAAAATTAGTCCTATAATTGGCCCTGCTGGTATGTTTAATTCCTTAATCAGCGTATTTCCATCAATTTTAAGCATCCCCACATCAATTGGGTCCATCATCACCTCCTCAATAAGAGCCCTGTATTTTCTAAGTCTGTAAGGGTTTTCCTTGGGTCTTCCCGTTCCTACACGGTCGCAAATTCTTAGGTCTACTAAGTCCCAAATGTATTCCTTGCCAACATTTGCTATCATTCTTCGGACAGCTGAGGGTGTTATTTGTTCAGTATCCGAGAAAAACATGTGCCAACGGATCAGTTTTGTAACAACTGTAATAACTTTTGTTGGATACTTCATCCTTTCTAATATAACTTTAGACATTTTAGCGCCAACAACCTCATGTCCATAAAAGGTTATATCACTTGTTTCACTACCCCTTTTTGTTGGTGGCTTTCCAATATCGTGGAATAAAGCAGCTAATCTTATCTCCAGCCTCCAATTTTTGTCCGCAGCACACTGACAACTCCTCAAGAGATGCTCAAAAACATCATAAGAATGGGCTTGGTTTTGTTTCACATGAACCGCTCCCTCAAGTTCTGGGCAGAAAATACTCAACAAACCAAGCTTTTGAGCCATCGCTATACCTAAGGCAGGCTGTTTAGACATAAGTAATTTATCGAATTCTTCCCTAATCCTTTCTGTTGCAATTTTCTTAAGAACCCCGGATTCCGATATGATAGCTTCTTGTGTGTCTATGTTAATCATGAAACCTAATTCGGCAGCAAAACGAACCGCCCTAATCAATCTGAGTCCATCTTCGTGAAATCGTTTAACTGGGTCTCCTACTGCCCTTATGACCTTGTCTTTTATGTCCTTTAAACCCTCAAACTCATCAACTATAGTGTCTTTTACTGAATCATATGCCATTGCGTTAATTGTAAAGTCTCTTCTCAGAAGGTCGTCCTTTATATTACTGCTGAAAGTTACCTCATCAGGATGTCTGCTATCTGAGTAATCACCTTCTGTTCTATAGGGTGTAACTTCTACTATTTCTGTCTCCCCTGTCCCTTTTCTTATTTTTATACCAACAGTTCCAAAGTCATTTTCATAAAATGTCTCTTCAAAAGTTTTGATTATATCTTCAGGTTTTGCGCTTGTTGTAATATCCCAGTCTTTTGGCTGTTTCTTTAATATCAGGTCTCTTACACAACCCCCTACTAAATAAGCTGAAAAGCCCGCTTCCTGCAGTTTGATGACGATATTCTGTATATAGGCAGGAACACTACCCTGGTCTATTTTTTTTAGTAGTTTGTTACTCAGTTCTTTTATTGGATTATTGTTTATGTCTTTAGTAGTCATTATATAGAATATTAGTACACCTTTTGATTTTTTGCTATCTATGATGTAGACTGTCTCAGTGGTGATCAGGATATGGAATATGCACCCGTGGTGAAATGGATATCACAACGGTCTTCGGAACCGTTATTCCAGGTTCGAGTCCTGGCGGGTGCACAATTATAATTTAGTGTTATAATAATAAAGCAAAATAATATGCGGGTATGGTTTAGTGGTAGAATGCGTCCTTGCCAAGGACGAGACGGGAGTTCGATTCTCCCTACCCGCACAATTTGATAGTTAGATCATAAAGAATGGTTGGTTATTGCGGTGTAGTTAAGATTGGTATGAGACGGCATTTTTGTCCCTAAGTGACTTATAAAATGTCCTAGACTGTGGATAACTCCGTGGATATGTGTATAAAAGACATAGAAATCAGGCTTATACAGAAATGCTATTTTATAAGGAAAAACGCAATATATGGCTATAAATAAGGTTTAATTGTGTGGATAAGTGGCTATCCACTGTCTTTTAGTAAAATATTGCTATTTTCTTGACAATAATACGGGGTGTTTCCTATGAAACCCTTATTTTGCTACTAAATGGTGTTTTTTTGTATGTTTAACCCGTTTGTAACCTCATTTTCAACGTTTCATGAGAAACACTAGGTTGAAGGTGATCTATATATTTTGTCTCTTTTCTTAAAAAGTACATCTTTTCTTTTGCTTTTCTTTAATAAATCTTTATAGGTTCTTCATCTGGTTTGTATATCATCCGTTTGTTAATAGTAATAAATAATAAACAATGATCATAATAGAACAATCAAAAAAGGACAAAGTTGACACAGGAAGGGGTGTGGAAGTAAGTAAGGTGGGTTCTAAAAAGGACAAATCAAGAATAAAACTCGGAATAAGATCTAAAAGTCATAATAAAGAAGATGTGATAGACAAAGGGGATAAAAGCAATTCAAATAAGAAGGTTGGTGATCTTGGTGAGAGTATAGCTGTAGTTTTTTTAGAAAAACGCGGTTTTCAGATAGTTGATAGAAATTATAGGAATAAAATAGGTGAGATTGATATAATTGCGCAAAAAGACGGTTATTATTACATAGTCGAGGTTAAAACCCTTAGAATCCCTTCTAATCAAGACAGTGGGGGAGACGACCTTTTTGGCCCTAGTATAAGTGTTATTAGAGACGGAAAGGGTGTGGAGTGGCTGAAGCCAGAGATCAACCTAACGAAGGAGAAGTTAAGAAAAGTCAGATTGATGGCCTTAAAATATTGTATGGACTTTGATATTAAGGAAGAAAGCCTTAAATTCCTCGGTATTTGTATAAGTCTTCATCATTCTGGTTCACGTGTAACAAAAACAAACCTTGTGAGCTGTAAGGTTAAGGTTTTGCCGCTTTTCAACTAATTGACTGTGTTTTACATTATTTTTTTAAACCAGACTAAGCTAATGTTTATGTAACATCTAATATTGGCAAAAATAAAATATGTGTGATATGCTATTTCTACAAATCGGGGCGTGGTGTAACGGCTAACATGCTTGCTTTGGGAGCAAGTGACTCCGGGTTCGAATCCCGGCGCCCCGACAAATAGTTTAGTATAAGTAAGAAAAGAAATTCGTATGAGTAAAAAATTCACAAAGAAAAAAGAGAACTTTACATGTGAAGTATGTGGAGTTGAGGTAAAAGGGGATGGTTACACAGATCACTGTTCAAACTGTTTATGGAGTAAACACGTTGACATTAATCCCGGTGACAGACTTTCAGAATGCCAAGGTCTTATGAAACCTATAAAGATAGAGCTAAAGAAAGATAAATATAGAGTCACAAATAGATGTGAGACTTGTGGTCATGAAAAGACTAATAATCTATCTCCTGATGACAATTGGGATACTGTGATTAAAATTCAGCAAAAATTTGTTCTAGATGCATTTAATAGCGGCGGACTAAAAGCTGATGAAAAAAAGAACGATGCACCTATAGGTTATCTTCGAAGATAGATCTCCCTCCATTTTTGGTTATTTCATCGTTCATATATCTAATAGACGTAGCTCTTACTTTATTTTTAAACAAAATATTGGATGAAATCATATTAGATATAATTCCAATCAGTTGTCCTTGGTTGTTAAAAATACCCCCTCCTGAAGCCCCAGATTGCCCCAGGTTGCTTGGTGAGGTCTCTATTAGGTCCAAACTACTTAGGCCTCCATTAAAGTCTGTAATCTTGTCGATAGAATTTATTTCTGACTTTCTTGGAAGCACCGTAAAGACACCTAACTTGCCATAAACATCAGCTGGGTAAGATTTTATTACAATAGATTGACCAACGCTTGGAACTTCAGTAGATAAGGCCGCAAAGGCAGTATTATTAAGGTTAATTATTTCACTTGGGGTCAATTTAGAATTTGAATTATCTATTTTCAGAATTGCTACATCATGTTCACCTGTCTCTGTGTAAGTCTTATCAAATACAGAGTAGTACTTATTTATCCAAGCTTGATCGATGTAAACTACCTTAAGGGGGTATTTCCCCGAGGCAGGATTGTTTATTCGAGCATAACAGTTATATGAGTTATTAAGTTGTTGTGCATAAACTGGTGCTGCAACATGGGCTGCTGTTAAAATTAAACCAGAAGAGCTTATTATTATTCCACTTCCAGTTATTACCTTTAGAGTATTCTTGGTCTTGTTCTCACATCTGATATTTATAACGCTTTCTTCGGATCCTTTTGATTTTATCGATATAACAGACTCTGTTTGTTGAGGTTTTGTTAAAGCATCTATTGTTGTTGAGGTTTTGGGTGATTCGGGAATATTTGATGTTGTTTTGTTGTTTTGAACATCAATCACCTGATAGGTTGGAGCTGTAAGGTTCAAAAGATTGAGTTTAATATTCTTTGTCGCTCCATCTAACGTATTTATTATGTCGTCCTTTGGTGTAAGTGGGTTAAAAACAGCGATTATATCATTCGTATTTTTGTTTGCCCTTTCTTTTGTGTAATCAGATGTTGTACCTGTTAAATTGCTCGCTGAGGGGATGGTTGGGCTGATAGAAAGTGTTGACGTGAATAGACTAAAAACTGCAACTATAATTATAAAAACCTGTTTTATAAGGGACATAATGGTGCTTATTATAAATTCAATGTTGTTCATTTTGAGTTTTAATGATTACCTGAGTATTATTTGTTCCTATCAAAATATATCTTATTAATACTATTTTAGCACGATTAAATAAAAAGTATTTACTTTTATCCTAATTTTGGTATAGTTTAAAAGTAAGCGGGATTGGTTTAGTGGTAGAATGACTGCCTTCCAAGCAGTAGACAAGGGTTCGATTCCCTTATCCCGCACCATGATGAGAATAAAGATTTATATCTTTCTCGCTCTTTTGATAATAATGGCTTCGTTGTATATACGAATAAATTTGGTAACCCCTGTAAATACGAGGGTTAATACTGTTTATTCTGAGTCACAATCATCTGTATCACAAAATGGAACACCTACTAAGGCTGACAATGTCTATGGTGGCTTCATTGTCACCGCTAATACAAACAGTGGTTTGATGAGAGCTTCTGATGACATGACGGTAGTCGCCACAGTTAGTGATGAAAAAGACAGTACACTAAATACTGTGCATTTAGTGACAAAAGAAGCATCTATTTCTGAAAACGAGCCTTCTGAGGAGAAAGTAGAACTTAAGGTTGTTGCAATTACAATACCAATAGAAACAAAAACAGAACAAGCACCAATAATGGCGCCCGTAGCAGTATCAACGCCAGCATTGATACAGACTAGGGTTCCAGTTGTAATTGAACCAACCGATGTATTCAAACTGAAAGTTCCATATTTCGCACAGCAGTATAGGAATAGCTGTGAAGCTGCTTCACTTAGAATGGCACTTGCGTATTATGGAATAAATATTGCTGATGACATGGAGATTGTTCAGAAATTTGGTTATAAACCTAGGCCAAAAAATGTTGAATTAAACGAATGGGATGATCCGAGGGAGATGTTTGTCGGTAGTATTGGGGTAGGTGATGATTTTGGGGGGTATGGGGTTTATGGTGCGCCAGTTATGAAAGCGGCAATTTCATACGGGAGAGACGCGTCGTATGAAACAATCATAACTGCCACAACACTGGCTCGTGAAATAAGGGCGGGTCATCCTATTGTTTTTTGGGGTTATACATCAATGGCTACACCCGCTTATTCATGGAAAGTTCCAGGCGGGGGAGAGGTCACAGCAATTAAAGGGGAACACGCCAGAGTTCTTGTTGGTGTTGCCGGTCCAAAGGACAATCCATCAGGATTTTATTTAAACGATCCTATTAATGGAAGAAGTTTTGAGTATTGGACAACAGAAAAATTAATGGACAATTTCTATGCAGTTCCAGGGGTTACTAACCAGGCCGTGATTGTGAGATAACTATATCTGTGTTGGTGGGTATAGAAAATAGGGGGTATAAGTTATTGATTAAATATAGCAAACTAACAAAATACCCCAGCTTGCGCTGGGGTATTTTGTTAAGTGGAAACTATCTAACCGACTTACTGAAATTATTTAACTGCTTCCTTAAGAGCCTTTGCTGCTCTAAACTTTGGAACATTCATAGCTGCAACCTTTACGATTTCTCCTGTTCTTGGGTTACGAGCAGAACGTGCGGCTCTCTTCTTTGCAGAAAAGATACCGAAACCAGCTACTGAAACTTCTTCGCCTTTCTTAAGTGTAGCTGTAATACTATCAAAGATAGTATTTACAACTTCCTCAGATTGAACTTTTGTTGTTCCTAGTACTTCATTTACTTTGTCAACCAATGCTGCTTTATTCATATTTGTACAAGTAATTGTGTTTTATAATTGTCGACCGCTATAACCTCGCTATTGATTATATATTAAGCCATATTTTGAATCAATAGCTTTAATAGATTAAAAAAGTTTTGACACATTTTGACATATTCGTCAATTTTTAATAAATTGAGCCGATTTTGTTAAAACATTTCATTTACTAATTAGCCAGATTTTTTTAAATATCCAGAAATACCCTTATTTTACCTAGCTATTTCAACAATCTTATTTTCTCTTATCACTGTAACTTTTATTTCTCCTGGGTACTTCAATGTCCTCTCAATTTTAATAGCTATATTCCTAGCTATATTTTTTGCATCATAATCTGATATTTTTTCTGGTGAAACAAAAATTCTGATTTCTCGTCCAGCTTGAAGTGCATAAGATTTCTCTACTCCAGAGAAAGAGTTTGCTATATCTTCAAGATCATTAAGTCTCTTAATATAGTTTTCCATAGTGTCGCTTCTTGCGCCGGGACGTCCTCCAGAAAGAGCATCTGCTGTTTGAACAATTCTAGCCTCTAGTGTTTCATATGGGTATTCATCATGATGCGATTGCATTGCTTGAATTATTTTTTTATCAACACCCATCTTCTCCAGCAGTTTTTTCCCTATATCAACATGACTTCCTGTAACTTCATGATCTAGTGCTTTTCCAATGTCATGCAGTAGCGCACCTGCTTTTGCAACTGCAACATCAGCACCAAGTTCTTCTGCTAACATTCCTGCAAGATGACAACATTCTATTGAATGTTGCAATACATTTTGTCCGTAACTAGTTCTATATTGCAGTCTTCCTAGGATTGTTGAAATACGTGGATCAAGTCCAACGACACCTGTTTCATAACATGCCATGCTGCCTAATTTCTTTGTTTCTTTTATTATTGAGTCTCTCGCCATTTCAACTTCCTTTTCAATTCTTGCTGGTTGTATTCTTCCATCGGCAATAAGTGCTTCTAATGCAATTTTTGCAACCTGTCTTCTTATTGGATCAAAACATGACAATGTAATGTATCCCTGTCCTTCATCAACCAAAACTTCAACACCCGTTTCTTTTTCAAAAGTTTTAATATTTCTTCCTTCTTTTCCAATAACTTTTCCTTTAATATCCTCAGATGGAATTTGAACAGCAGAAGAAAATATTTCTGCATTAACAGAAGAAGCAAGTCTTTGAACTACCGTTGTTAGTATCTCCCTCGCTTTATCCTCAAGTGAATCCTCTGCAAACAAATCAAACTTATTCATTCTATTAACAAGGTCATCAGCTGAGTCTTTTTCAATTTTATCAAACACAATCTTCTTCGCTTCTTCATTTGTTAATCCAGAAATACGCTCTATAACAAGGCTCTCTTGATCCTTTAATATTTTAAGCTGCTCCTCATCTTCGGAGAGTTTATTTTTTCTAGAACGTATCTTTTCTATTTCTTCATCAATTTTTTTGATGTCCTTTTCAACTTCAATCTGTCTGCTATCAACCATTTGTTCCTTCTTTATTAATCGATCTTCATTCTTCTGTATATTTTCTTCCTTTTCTTTTATTTCTTTTTTTGCGTCCGACATGATTTCCGTTGCATCATTTTGAGCTCTAGATATTATTTCAACGGCCTCCTCTTTTGCTATTGTTTTAATTTTCTTTGCATTAAGTTCAAGAGAGTTTTTTGTACTTAGCGCAACCAATATTCTGATTAAGTATCCAATAACAAAACCTACGCCACCTGTCATTACTGCTAATGAAAGGGCTATTTGGTTTGTAATCATGTTTTTAAATTATGATAGAACTTTGTCGATAAGTCCGTATTTCTTTGCTTCATCTGCTGATAAATAGAAATCTCTATCAACATCAGCTTCAACCTTCTTTAATGGTTGTCCAGTGTTTTCTGCCATCATTTTTGCCAATCTCTCTTTTGTCTTAATGATTTGTTTTGCTGTGATTTCTATGTCTGATGCTTGTCCTTCTATTCCGCCTTGTAGTGGTTGGTGAATCATCATTTCTGAATTTTGTAATGCATATCTCTTTCCTTTTTTTCCAGCTGAAAGTAGCCATGCACCACCTGATGCTGCCAGTCCGACACAGATTGTTGAAACATCATTCTTGATGTAATTCATTGTATCAATCATCGCCAAGGTTGCTGTAACTGAACCCCCTGGTGAATTAATGTACAAAGAGATATCCTTCTTTGGATCTTCTGCTTGTAAAAATAGTAATTGTGCGATAACAATATTTGCTACATTATCATCGATTGGTCCCCCAAGAAAAATGATATTTTCTCTTAGAAGTCTTGAATATATATCATATGCCCTCTCGCCAAATTGTGATTTTTCTATAACTGTTGGAATTAACATGTTCAAAGTGTATTATATATAATAGTGGGTTTATCTGAGTTTTGGATTTGTCATGGTTTTGGTACTTTTGTGGAGTTATCCACAGTAGGTTCAAAATTATTGATCTAGGGCTTTGTCTGGATGTCTGTATGGTTCAAAGAATACGCTTAATTTTAAGAAAAATCAAACAGCGTATAATTTGAAAATAAACTAAAATTTTAAGTACAATTAACATAATTTAATATGAGATTTCATAGATTTTTTATAAAAGATAAGATTGACGCAAAGGAAAGGGTAGTTTTAAGAGCTTTTGAATATGAGCCTGTTTTAAGCCAATGGAAGAAGGTTTTTAGATATATTACAGGTAGTAGGGTAATACTTTTTGATGGTTCAGGATATGATTATCTATGCATTATTGAAAAATTAGATAATAGTGAGGCTGTTCTTAGGGTTTTGGAGATAACTAAAGTAGAGAATACTGAGGATGTTGCTCCAAATAAGGATATAAAAGCAGATATTAGAAAAAAAATATCAAAGACTGGTAATTCAGTTGGCAAAGTCGTGGAAAAAGATGAAAATACTTCTACGTCTAATAATCAGCTGTCAAAGACTTCGATAACACTGTTGATGTCATTAATTAAGAATGATAATTTTGATTTGGTTCTTCAAAAAGCAACAGAACTTGGTGTTTCTCAAATCGTTCCTATTGTTACAGACAGAACAATCAAGAAGGATTTAAATATGACTAGGTCTCAAAGAATATTGGTTGAGGCATCTGAACAATGTGGAAGAAGTGATGTGCCTGTAATGCACCCTATAAAAAAGCTTACTGAGGCAATCAAAGAGCTGGGTCTAATAGATAATAAGAAGGTTGGAGCTTTTGTTTGTAATCAAAATGGTTCAAATCTAAACGAAGTCCTTAAGAAGAAGAGTTCATATACAGACCTAGTATTTTTGATTGGTCCAGAAGGGGGGTGGTCTCCAAAAGAAATTAAGTTGTTTGAGGATTCAAAAATTAAATCTATTAAATTTAGTCAGAATGTTTTAAGGGCAGAGACAGCGGCTATTGCTTTGCTTGCGTTGGTTAATAACTAGTTTTAAAGGAAGTTTGTATATTGTAATTCTTTATTTGTATACAAAAACACGCGCGGCCAGTCTCTGGTCGCGCGTGTTTTTAAAAGTATTTTATTTAACCTCCTCCAAGAATTTCCAAACAGCTTCATTTAGCATCACTGTTTCAATGTAAATTGTTGCTCTGACACGGTCTGCATCCTTGTAGTAATTAAGTAATGCATCAACTTCCTTTTTAATTGCATCTTCTGAAACTTCTATTTTTTCATCGATAGCAATTTTATTAAGTAACAATTGTGTCTTTGCTCTTTTTTCTGCATCTGGTGTCCATTCCTTCTTCATATCCTCAATTGTCTTTCCAACATGCTTAAGATAATCCTCAATAGATAGACCCATTTGAGAAATGTTTGATGACATTTCTGCAACCATTTTGTCTAATTCTGAATCGATAAGCATTTGAGGCATATCAATAGTAGAATTCTTAATCAGCTCCTCCATTATCATTAATCTTTTCTTGTCCTTCTCTTTGCGAGTTTTTTCAGCAGTTATTCCTTCTTTAACTTTCTCCTTAAATTCCTCTACACTCTTTAAGTCTCCAAATTTCTTTATAAAATCCTCATTTACTTCAGGAAGCGCTAGGTCGCCATGATCGTGCCCATGATCCTCTGGGTTTTGTGCATGATGTTCTTCATGTGCAACTTGCTTTCTTAATTCCTCTACTGAATCATCGACTTCTTTGTCCGTCACCTTAACTTCTACTTTCTCCGCCATTATTTTACTTGCTGCTTTTTTATAATCTCCAATCTTAACCTCAGGCATTAAGGCTGTTTTTATTTTAAATCCAAAAGCTTCATTTGGCGCAACCTTAGTTATTGTTACAGCAGGAGATCCAACAGCCTTGATATCAAGAGATTGAATTATCTCTCCGTAATGATGCTCAAGAGCTAGTCTTCCAGCCTCTTCTGTTATTGCTAATTCTCCAAACTTATCAATTAATAATTTCTCTGGAATATGACCTGGTCTGAATCCAGAAACCTTTGTCTCTCCATTAAAGCTCTTTAAAGCTTGTTCGCGAAAGCCAGAAACCGTTTCGGCTTTAAGTTCCCCAGTAATTTCAAATTCTGAATTTGGAAGTTTTTGTTTATTTGTGATTGTAAAAGGCATGTTGTTTTTTTATTTTGGCTGATTAATTTATTTTGACTCGCTATTTCCAAACTTTTCTTGATAAAGTTTCTTCGCTCTCTCAAATGCATCCCTTGCTTTCTGTGCGCCCTCAATACTATCGATCGTTACAACCTTATTTTGCATAAGTTTGTATGTTAGAAAGAAGTGTTCAATTTCCTCAATGGTGTGTGGATTTATATCAGATAAATCATTTACATTATTCCATCGCGGGTCTCCAACAGGAACTGCAACAATTTTTGCATCTGAATCACCATCATCAATCATGTTTATGATTGCAACAGGACGAATACGTGTCATTATTCCTGGCATAAGCGCGTGTGTCGTTAATATTACTGTATCAAGTGGGTCACCATCATCCCAGAGGGTCTGTGGAACAAACCCATAGTCAAATGGATAGTCTTGAGTTGTATAACCAACCCTGTCTAAAGAAATTAGACCTGTTTTTTTGTCTATTTCATATTTATTCTTTGAGCCTTTGTTGATTTCGATAATTGTAACTATCTCATCAGCTGTTCCAGGCTCTATGTCGTGCCATAAATTCATTCTTGTCATCATACTTATTTTAATTTTGTAATTGTTATTCGTCTAATATATGTCGTCAAACAGCCTCCACCCCAAGGGTCTGTATTGTTTTGGTCAAATTATGTTTCCGTCGGAGTCTTAGATTATTCTGTTCCCAGAACTGACTCTTCCTCAGTCTTTTCTTCTGTAAGTACGCCGTCTGCAATTAATTTTGCAACATCTGCTTCATTAATTACTTCCTCTTTTTCTGCCTTTAGATCAGCAGCTTCTTCATTTTCAGCCCCCTCATCACCTTTAACGGCTTGAATATTAATTCTCCACCCTGTTAATCTGGCAGCAAGTCTTGCATTTTGACCACTTTTCCCAATAGCTAGTGATTGTTGATCCTCCGTTACTTCAACTGTTGCTGTCTTATCTACTTCATTAAGTGTTATGTTTACTACTTTTGCTGGAGATAGGGCTGATTCTATGAATTCAGCCGGATTCTCAGACCAGTCAATAATATCGATTTTCTCACCTCCTAGTTCGCTCATAACTGTATTTACTCTAACTCCACGTTGTCCAACCATTGATCCAATTGGGTCAATATGTGAATCTGTCGCAGTGACTGCAATCTTAGATCTTGCTCCGGCTTCTCTGGCAACAGCTTTTACTTCAACTGTTCCGGCTCCTATCTCAGGTACTTCTATTTTGAATAATTCTGCTAAAAATTGAGGTGTAGCACGAGAAAGTCTAAGGAAGATACCTCTTGGAGTTTCCTCAACACGCATCAAACAGGCTCTGATTCTTTCTCCTTGATTGTAATGTTCTCCTGGAATTTGCTCATCATATGGAAGAATACCTATAGCACGCCCCATATTTATGAAAACTGTACCTCTTTCACTTCTTTCTACTGTTCCTGATACAATTTCACCTTCCTTTTTTCCGAATTCATTAAGTACAGAAATCTTTTCTGCCTCTCTAATCTTCTGAATAATCACTTGTTTTGCAGTTTGAGCTGCGATTCTTCCATAATCTGCCTTAGTTTCAAGTGGAAAAACTAGTTCCTCACCAACTTGAATGTCTTTTTTGATTTTTCTAGCAATATCCAATGGAATGTGTTGCTCGTCATTGAAAATTGTACGTTCCTCACCATCTTCATTTGTTTCATAAGCTGACTCTGGTAGGGTCCCATCTTCATTTGGAAAAATGGTTGTTTCCGGGTCAACAGCTGTTTTTACCTGACAGAATTCTACGTTTCCTGTATTTAAATCGAAAATTGCTCTTATATATTGGCCTTTTCTTCCATATTCCTTCTTATAGGCTGTTGCTAGGGCTAATTCTATAGCTTCTAGGATTTTTTCTCTTGGAATTCCGCGCTCTTCTTCTAATTGGTCAAGGACGGAATGAATTACTTTTAGATCAAACATAATATTTAGTTGTTATTTAATTGTTAGTGGCAGTGTCTCCTTTATAATAAACTATATTTATGGCCGTATATTTGGGCTCTTGATAGTCTTGGGAAAAAAATTAGCCCGCCTTTTGGGCGAACATAACTTGAGACCTCATTAATATATCATCTTTTGGTAAATAGGTCAAAAAAATGCTAATATTTTCAACATAAGTATCTTCAACAGAAAAACTCATGCAACTTGAAGAAAGTGGCAATAACCAGTAAAGCCCGTAGCTATTATTGAGGTTGGGCACGAAGATATTCCAACAAAGGATAAAATAAGAATTCAGGGCTAATAATTGTAATATAAGGCCTATATAAACGACATAATATTCATGACATCAAATACTAATACCGTCGAAAAAAATAATAAATCCAGTAAGGATAGAGAAAAGAAACCAAAGAGTACCTCTGTAATCGTAAATTTTTACAAAGTATTAAAACTTGTGTGGGTATTTGATAAGAAATTTATACCGATTGAAATTGGGTTACTAACTATTTCAGCAGTTTTACCTATTGTTTTATCGTGGTTTGCTGCTTTGTTTATAAACAAAATAACCTCTGGTAATTTAACAACACTTTTTGATCCAACTCTAATTGGGATTGTTTGTGTCTACCTGTCCATACCTTTATTTATTGAATTAGCAGATGTTTGGTACGACTATATAGACGCCAAATTTAATGTTTTTTTTGCCCAATACATTAATCTCGTATTTATAGAAAAGAAAAATGAGATAGATGTTCAAACTTTTGAAAATCCAGATTTTAATAATCTAATGTCTAGAGTAGATGAGAATATTGATAAGACAGTTCGTTTTTGTGATTGGGGATTCTTTATGTTCAGTAAATTCATAACTCTTTTTTCAGTTGTTTTTGTGTTATTTTACTTCAAATGGTGGTATGCCCCACTGATGATTATTGCAATTATTCCAAATCTTCTTTTACAAATTAAATTTGGGGAAAGAGCTTATGGTATATGGGATGCAAAAGCTGAAATTAAGCGTAAGTATCATATGTTGGCGTGGTACTTTTCTGATGTCCCTACATTAACTGAGATAAAAATATTCAAGACTAAAGATTATTTCAAGAATATAATTGGCGGACTATTGAGTACATTTAATAATGAAATAAATGGTAATGAAGCAAGGAGATCTAAGTACACAAATGTAACGGTTCTTATTCAGGTGGTTGCTATGGCTGTAATTGTATTCAATTTAATGGGTGGTGTCGTGGATAAGACACTAGAGGTGGGTACCTTCATTTTCCTTATAGGTAGAATGACAGATATCAGAGACTCACTCTCTACTATCTTTAGAGGTTTTGCAATTCTGGTTAGCAATAATAATTTTATAAATGATACTTTTAAATTTCTAGGTACAGAGAAGGCTGTTAAAAATGGACACATAAAACTTAATGAAGAAACTCCGGAGATAGAATTTTCAAATGTTTCTTTCACCTACCCAAATACGAAAACAAACATTTTAAGTGGTTTTGATTTTAAAATTAGAGCAGGGGAAAAAATTGCAATTGTTGGAGTTAATGGTGCTGGAAAAACAACATTAACAAAATTGATAATGAGATTTTATGATGTTACAGAAGGGCTAATCTTGATTAATGGAAAAAATATAGACGAGATTGATCTGTCTAGTTATTATAAAAAACTAGGTTTTTTATCGCAAAATTATGCGCATTATAAATTACCAGTTAAAGAAGCTATAGCTTTGGGTGATACTAGCATTCCATTAGATTTAGATAGGGTGATTGATTCAGCAAAAAGATCTGGAGCGCATGAATTTATTTCTGCTTGGGAATTTGGGTACGAAACTCATTTAGGAAAAGAGTTTGATAATGGAGTAGAACCTTCCGTTGGTCAATGGCAAAAACTTGCTCTCGCTAGGATGTTCTATAAGAATCCACAAATCTGGATTCTTGATGAACCTACAGCTTCGATTGATTCAATTGCAGAAATGGAAATATTCCAAGAGCTGGAGAACTTGCCAGCTGATAAAACTGTTATCTTAATTTCCCATAGATTTAATACTGTTAAAAACGCAGACAGAATTATGGTTATTGAGGATGGAGAATTGAAGGAGTTTGATAGTCATGCAAAGTTAATGAAAATTAAAGGTGGTATATACAAGAACCTTTTCGAGTTACAAAAGAAATCGTTCGAAACAAATATATAATATTAATTTATTATTATTTTATTTAAGAAAATTATTTTTTGTACACAAAAAAGTATTAATTATTTATAGAATTAAAATAGGTTGCATGATATAATTTACACAAATGATTATTGACCCTAATCAGCTTAAAAAGCTTGTTATTGATTCAGGACTTGTTGCAAGTTCTGAATTGAATGAAATTGAACAAAAATCCTTGAAAGAGGGAATTCCCCTAGGTGAGGTATTGGTTACTGAGGGTAAGATATCCGCTGATGATTACAGAAGAATGCAGTCATACATCTTGGGTATCCCTTTTATTGATATTAGTAGTGAAAAACTGGAGTTTAGCATTCTTTCTTTAATCCCTGAGCCTATTGCTAGAAAACATAATATCATCGCTTTTAGAAAAAGAGATGATTCTCTAGAGGTTGCAATGCTTGATACTACAGATTTTTCCGCTATAGATTTTGTTAAAAAGAAGACTGGTTTAAAGATTTTACCAAGGTTGACGACAACAGAGTCAATGAAGTCGGCCTTAATTCAGTATCAAAAAAGTCTAAAGGCTGATTTTGGGGATATTATTCAACAAGAAGTATCCTCACTTAAGGGTTTAAAAGGAATCAATATCGGTGGTATTGTACCCGGAGCCCCAAAAGCCGATGAAACCAGTGGTGAAGAGTTAAAAAAACTAGCAGAGGACCTGCCTGTTGTTAGAATAGTTGATACCTTGTTAAAACACGCTATTCTTCAGGGTGCATCTGACATTCATATAGAGCAAATGGAGAATGATGTAGTTATTAGGTATAGAATTGATGGAATTCTTCATGATGCAATGGTACTACCTAAGAATATTGGCCCAAGCATAACGGCTAGAATTAAGGTTTTAGCCAGTCTTAAACTGGATGAGAAGAGACTTCCACAGGATGGGCGATTTAAAATCGAATCAAGCGGAGAAAATGTTTCATTTCGTGTTTCTGTTTTACCTACATATTATGGAGAGAAGACTGTTATGAGGTTACTCAGAGAGAATATGACAGGTTTCACACTTGAACACTTAGGATTCCATGGAAAAGATTTGGAATTGATTCATGAGGCTTGTAAGTATTCAGAGGGGTTAATTTTAACAACAGGACCAACTGGATCTGGTAAGACGACGACACTGTACACATTATTGGATATTTTAAATCAACCGGATGTAAATATTTCTACAATTGAAGACCCCGTTGAATATCAAATGAATAGAGTTAATCAAACTCAGGTTAAACCAGAAATTGGCCTAACTTTTGCTTCTGGACTCAGATCTCTTTTGAGACAGGATCCAAATATTATAATGGTGGGAGAAATTAGAGATAATGAAACAGCTTCATTGGCTATAAACGCATCCCTAACTGGTCACTTGGTGTTATCAACACTTCACACTAACTCTGCTGCTGGCGCGATTCCTCGTTTAATTGATATGAAATGCGAGCCGTTTCTTCTTGTTTCAACTCTAAAGATAATAATTGCACAGAGACTTGTTAGGGAGTTGGGGGTATCTAAAGAAAAGTATATTTTAAACAAAGAACAATTGGATTCTTTAAGAAGATATACAGATCTAGATAAAGTTTTGACATGTTTAAAGGAGGAACACATTGTTGCCGATACTGCAGATTGGTCAAATATATATTTTTATAAACCCGTCGCAGATCAAGAGAGTGAAGACGGATACAAGGGTAGAATTGGTATTCACGAGGTTCTTAAGGTTACTTCTACAATAAAGGAAATGATAATGAAAGGAACGGGATCTGATCAAATACAAGAACAAGCAAGAAAAGAAGGGATGCTTACTATGTTTGAAGATGGTATATTTAAAGCAGTACAAGGAAGGACTTCTGTAGAGGAAATACTTAGGGTTGCATCATCAGAGTAAATATATAGAAGTTGAGGGGTAGGTAGGGTTTCCATCAATAAAATATGAAATATCATTTTACAGCAATCAATAGTCAGAACAAAAAATATAGTGGTGATATAGAGGCTCAAAATAAGTCTGCTTTTTTTGAGGAGTTTAGAAAGAGATCTGAAACGCTAGTTTCTGTAAAGGAAGAAAAAGTTAAAGGTGGTGGTAACAAAAGGGGGTTCAGTTTATTTTCTAGCATTAAAAATATCGATAAAATAAATTTTGCGAGAAATACCTCTAATATGCTTGAAGCTGGTCTGCCTCTTTCCCGTGCACTCAGTGTTTCTGAGAAGCAAACGCCAAACACAAAACTAAAGGAAATTTTTAGAAACCTAAATGTTTCTATTTCTGGCGGTAAGACTTTTAATGAGGCCTTGTCTGAATATCCAAAAATATTCCCCTCCATATTTGTTTCTATGGTTAAATCAGGAGAGGAGTCTGGTAATTTATCTCAATCACTAAAAGATGTGTCTATACAAATGGAGAAGACCTATCTTTTGCAAAAGAAAATTAAAGGAGCGATGATGTATCCAGCTATAATATTCATGGTTATGATAATAGTTGGTTTTATGATGATGATATATGTTGTCCCTAGACTTACTAAGACATTTAAAGATTTAAAAACAGAGCTACCTGGTAGTACAAAATTTATTATCGCTGTAAGTGATTTTCTTTCAACAAATATTATACTTTCTTTTGTCGGGCTAGTTGTCTTTTTTATGGGAACTTATTATTTTTTCAAAACCTCACTGGGAAAGAAGGTGTTGGACGATGCTGTTCTAAGGATCCCGGTGATTTCGCAAATTGTAATTGAAAGTAATTCCGCAAGAACGGCGAGAACATTGTCTTCTTTACTATCAGCTGGGGTGGATATGATAACCGCTGTTAAAATTACTGGAGAAGTTTTACAAAACAGCAATTATAAACGAGCTCTAAAGAAACTAGAAATAGTTGTTACAAAAGGGGAGCCCATGTCTGTTGTGTTTGAAGAGGAGGGTAAAATATTCCCCGCTTTTGTCACTGAAATGATTAGTGTAGGAGAAGAAACTGGTAAACTCTCTACAATGCTAATTGGGGTTGCAACGTTTTATGAAAATGAGGTTGATCAAAAAACAAAAGATTTGTCCACAATTATTGAGCCAGTCCTTATGGTATTTATTGGTGCTGCTGTTGGGTTCTTTGCTATTTCAATGATTACTCCAATGTATTCTGTGATGAATAATATATAAACTATGGATACTGTAAATAAAAAAACAACTAAAAATATTGGTTTTACATTAATGGAAATGATTATTGTTATTGCTTTGATCGCTATAATCTCCGGTATTTCAGCAAAAGTTTATTTTAATATTAGAGAAAAGAAGGCTATAGAAAAGGATGTTGATTCAGTCGTTTCAACAATAGAAAAGACTAAAAACATGTCCCTTAATAGAAAAAATGATTCGTCTTATGGGGTATCTTTTTCATCCTCAACTGTAATTATGTTTTCTGGCGTTACAAAAGCTGGTGGAAACAACATACTGACATACGAATTGGAAACTGATATAAAGATTTCAAGTGTGAATCTTTCGTCACATAAAAATGAAGTAGACTTTGCAAAGATTACTGGAGCACCAAATGCAACCGGCACTATTGTTGTTGGTACACCGTCATATTCAAAAACAATAACAATTTCAGGAACTGGTATAATTGAAGCTAAGTAATAAAAAATAGGTATGTTTTTAAAAAAACAATTAAAATTTAGATCAAAGAAGCATGATATGACTAGTTGTACTAGTCATACAAACCTTAATAGAGGTTTTAGTCTTGCTGAAATACTAATTGGCTCAAGTATAATTTGTCTATCTTTAATTTTGATTATAAATCTAGAAACAGGAATAAGTAAGTTGGGCTTTGGATCTACACAAAGAGTTCAAGCTGGAATGCTTGCTGAAGAAGGCGTTACAGCAATTAATAGTATGAGAAATGCCTCATGGCAAAACATAGGAGTGTTAAGCAATAATACTTTATACGGATTATATTGGAATCAGAGTAATAAAAATTGGCAAGCTACCACAACCATATCGCTGGTAGATAATAAATTTACCAGAACTGTAGTTTTTACACCAATTAATAGAGATATTGCTAGTTTTAATATTGTAGACTCGGGAGGTGTGCCGGATACAGACACTAGAGGATATGTTGTAAGCGTTTCGTGGCAGGAAAATGGAGCAACATCCACAAGGTCGTTAACTTCATATATTCACAATATATATAATAAATAAAATGTATTCCAACTATCACATGAATAAAAACATGAATAATAAACAATCAGGTTTTTCCTTGATGGAGACTGTTATATACATAAGTCTAATGACCGTTTTGCTTTTTACCTTACTGAGCTTGATTGACTCAGCCTCAAGAACATATCTAATTTCAAAAAGCTCTAGGGATATAGAAAGGAGTGCTGTAGGTGTTGTTGCTGCCTTTGAAAATCAGGTGAATAGTGCTTCTGCAATAGACATTGTGAATACAAAATTTGATAATGCCACTGGATCAATTTCCTTGATAGCTTATGATGGTGCTGGACATTCCACTACAACAAAAATTTATTTATTAAACAATCAGGTTTTTCTTGACCAAAATAATATTTATGTAGGACCTTTAAGTCTGTCTGATGTAAGGGTTACAAACCTTACCTTTAGAAACATGTCTACATCAACATTTAATGGTTTCAAGGTTGAGATGACGATAGATAATGGAACAAGTTCCGATCAATATCTGTCAGAGAATTTTTATAATTCCTATATATTAAGATAGACAATTGTTGTATTATTAAATAAGCTAAAATGAGTAATCGCATATTAAAAACAAAGAATAAAAAAAAGAAAGCTCCAAATAGAGAGTCTGGCCAAGCTGTTTTAATTGCTGTTATATTAACACTAGCAATTTCTACAATTATTCTATTTGGGTTATCTTTACCTATTGCTGACCAGGTTAAAAATACAAGTGATTACTTAACATCAAAACAGTCCCTATTGAATTCATTAACAGGAGATGAAGAAGTTTTATACCGATTAAACAAAGGAAAGATTGTTCCATCAGTACTTAGTTTGTCAATTTTGAATAGTAATACAGGTATTTCAATTGCTGATGTTAATTCAAGTACAAAAGAAGTCATTTCAAGTAGTGCATACAGTTTGTTTGCCAGAAAGACAAAAACTATTTTAAGTTCAAACAAGGATATTTCATTTAATTATGGAGCATGGCTTTCGTCTGGTGGTCTTAGAATGGATAATAGTTCTGTAATACATGGTGATGTTTTTTCATTAGATGGCAGTTTGCTGCTAAATACGTCCCTGATAACAGGAACCCTTTCAACCTCCACCAACTCCGTAAATATGCCAATATCAGACAGTGACATAAATGGATGGAAGAATCAGGCTAGCTCAGGAATTATTATTAATGGAGGTTTGGATTTAAACGGTAAGGCGACATCAACAATTGGTGCGGCTAAAATTATTGGTAATCTTAAACTGGATCAAAGTAGTGTTTTAACACTTGGGGGGCCACTTTATGTAACAGGCAATGTAGAGCTTGATAACACCTCCACAGTTCAACTTAGTCCTAGTTATGGATCAAAATCAGAAACTATAGTAGTTGGAGGAACAATTATAATGAAAAACTCCGCATATTTAGGCGGAAGCGGAACTTTGGGAAGTAATATTATATTAGTATCTGAAAGTACAAACGGTTGCACCAATATTGATTGTACTGGTGGTGACCCGGCTATAAGTATAAGTAACTCTGCTCTAGCCAGTGCCTTTCTTGTTGCTCCATACGGCGCTATTTACTTATCGAATACTTCAAACACAAAGGCTGTTTTCGCTAATCATTTAAGTATGGCTAATTCTTCAAGTATTACCTATGATCCATATTTAGTAAATATAAACTTTAATTCAAGTACTTCTACTATTTGGGGTATAAACAGTCTAAAAGAGATAGAGTAGATAAGACTCAAAAGTTTTTTGCTTGCGTATTCAATATTACAACATGTTTTCCACTACTATTTTGTGTATAACTTTATTTTTTTTGGTATAATTTTAAATATATGAAGCCAAAAAAGATCTTAGTAATTGCAAACTGGAAAATGACGCCAAATACCTTAGTTGAAGCTAAGGCTAAGATGGCTGTAATCAAAAGGGGTGTAGACAAGTTGAAGATGACGGAGACTATTATTTGCCCACCTTTTCCATTTATTGCGACATTATCCCAAATGGCTGGTGGACCAAAAGGTAAGATAAAAATTGGCGCACAAGACATATCCAAATTTGAATCAGGTGCCCATACTGGAGAGATTTCCGCGGTAATGCTTAAAAGCGCAGGTGTTTCTCATATAATAGTTGGTCATTCTGAAAGACGCGCGATAGGTGAAGATACTTCTCTTATAGCTCAAAAGTTGCAAAAAGTTCTTGCTGCTGGAATGATTGGCATTGTTTGTGTAGGCGAGGCAGAAAGAGATAATGACGCAGAATATTTAACTGTTATTAAAAATCAACTTAAGGAAGTTCTTATTTATACATCACGTCAGCAGTTTGCTAATTTAGTTATTGCATATGAACCACTATGGGCTGTAAATAATTCACAGAATATAGCAATAACAGCACATGAAATTCACCAGATTGTAATTTTAATCAGAAAATATTTAAAAGACAATTGGGGAGAAAGTATTGCAAGTATCGTTAAAATTGTCTATGGAGGTTCTGTGACTCCTGATAATGCGCAAGACCTGGTTCACAATGGAGATGTTGATGGGCTTCTTGTGGGGCGCGCAGGGTGGCAACCAGAGGGTCTTAAAAGTATTTGCCAATCACTTAATATTGAAAAAAAGAAGCCTAAAATAAAATTAAAAAAGAAAAAATAAAATGTCAGATAAAAATTTAACGGAAATCACAAAAGGGATAATTGGAATTGAGGAATTTGTAAAAAATAATGATGATACTATCGATAAAATTAGATCTAAAACCTTCCTGGTAAGAGTTGATTTTAATGTTCCAATTATCGATGGAATAATAGTTGAAGATCTAAGAATGAGAGCTATTCTTCCTACTGTAAATCTTTTGAAAAACAGCGGTGCAAAAGTTGTTTTGATTTCACATATAGAAACAAAGGATGGATCTGGAATGGAAATTGTAGCTAAACACTTTAATGACTCACTTGATCTTAACGTTAGGTATATTAGTGAGGTTGTTGGAGAAAATGTAAAAAAGACTATTGATTCCATGGTGGATGGTGAAATTATTCTTCTTCAGAATCTTAGGGTGAATGAAGGTGAAAAAAGTAATGATGAAGTTTTTTCAAAAGAACTTGCGAGTTATGCTGATTATTATGTAAATGATGCTTTTGCTGTTTCTCACAGAAAGCATGCATCAGTTATTGGAGTTCCAAGATTTTTGTCACACTTTGCTGGTATTCAATTAATGAAGGAAATAACTTCATTGAGTGAAGCAATTGACCCTCCTCATCCTTTTGTTTTTATTTTAGGTGGTGCTAAGTTTGATACAAAATTACCTTTGATTAAAAAATATTTGGATAAGGCAGATTCTGTTGTTTTGGGTGGAGCATTAGTTAACGATGTTTATAAAGCTCGTGGATTTAATGTTGGTAGGTCATTAGTCTCAGACGGTTCAGTAGATATCTCTGATGTTGTCTCTAATCCAAAATTAATTATCGGAAATGATGTTGTTGTGCATGATTTTGATGATATCAAAAAAGTTTCTGCTAAAAAAATAGGAGAGGTATCTGATAACGATATTATTGTAGATGCAGGCGCGTCCCTTATGGATGTAATTAAGCCACTAATCACTTCAGCAAAATTTGTTCTATGGAATGGTCCTCTTGGTAATTATGAAAATGGTTTCACCGATCAAACAATTGCTCTTGCAAAACTTTTAATTGAAAGTGGTGTTAAGGGCGCAATTGGAGGAGGTGACACTGTTGCTGCTGTAAAATCACTTGGGTTGGACGAGTTGCCAGAAAATACTAATGGTGTAAGTGGTGCGGCCAAGAGTCACAATAATATTTTTGTATCAACTGGGGGAGGGGCTATGATTGATTTCTTAGTAAATGAGACTCTGCCGGGTATAGAGGCATTGAGATAAGTAAGCTCTACTGTTTTTCTTTAGAATTTCTTTATAGAAACTTCATGTCTATTTGTTATATTCTTCCTTATGAAAGAAAAACAGATAGAAGAAGTTTCATTAAACATTAGTCTCATAAAAGATAATATTTATATTATTAGAGGACAGAAGGTGATGTTGGATAGAGATTTGGCAATATTATATGAGGTGCAAACAATGCGTTTGAATCAGTCTGTAAAAAGAAATTTAGATAGATTTCCAAATGATTTTATGTTCGAGCTTACGCGAGAAGAAACAGACAATTGGATATCACAAAATGTGATATCCAATCCCAGCCTTAAAAAAAGCCTAAGAAAACCTCCTTTGGCATTTACAGAACAAGGGGTAGCTATGCTTTCTGGCGTACTGAATAGCAAGCTTGCTATTCAAGTAAATATTCAAATTATGAGAGTTTTTACGAGACTTCGTGAGATGGTAGACGATTACAAGGACCTCAAGCAAAAAGTTGAAGAAATGGAATTAAACAACGAGGCTGATTTTAAAGAGATATTTAGAATTATAAGGTTGATTATCACAGAAAAAGAAACACCTAAAGAACCAATAGGTTTTGTTGTCAGATAGAATACTGGGATTAAAGTTCTGCTACAATCTTGTCCTGATAAACCTTCATGTCGCCCTCCTTGTATTCCTTTGGTTCCCAGTTTTTGAATCCATCATCATTTATTCTTGGTATAACATGCACATGAAGGTGGTTTATAGCTTGCCCTGCAGCAACTTCATTATTTATTATTATATTTACTCCATCTACATCGGTACCATTTCTTATGGCAATAGCCACCTTTTTGGCACTTAACATCACTCTGCAAAGTAATTCATCAGATATTGTATATATATTTTCTGTGTGATCCTTTGGAATAACCAATGTTTGACCATAGTTATTGGGTTGTATGTTTAGGAACGCAAGTGTTTCACTATCCTCATATACCTTATAAGCAGGTATTGTTCCATCTATAATTTTGCAGAATACGCAGTCTTCATTATGGTTATTATTTGTGTCCTGAAATGTATTGTCGTTGTTTGAGTCAGTCATGTTGTCTATTTTATGCTAGAATCATGATATTGAAAAGATCTAAAGATAAAAAAACTAAAAAAATTAAGAATTATGAGGTCAGAGAATGGTCTGGCAATACAATGCTTGATCATTTGTTGAATGCCAGAGGTGTGAAACCGGACGAAAGGGAAGCATTTCTTAATCCAGACTATGATAATCACATACATGATCCATTTTTGATGATGGATATGGAGAAGGCTGTTATAAGAATCAATAAAGCTATGAATAATAATGAAAAAATTGTTATCTATGGTGATTTTGATGCCGATGGTATCCCCGCTTCTGTTGTGTTGCATGATTTCTTTAAGAAGGTTTCATACACTAATTTTGTAAATTACATCCCTCACAGGCACAAAGAGGGTTTTGGGTTTCACTTGCATGTAATTGAAGCTCTAGCGATAGAGAATAAGGCTGATGTTAATCATAAAGGGATGCTTGTTATAACTGTAGACTGTGGAATAACAGATGTTGAGACTGTAAAAAGAGCTAATGAGCTTGGAATTGACGTTATAATTACAGATCACCACTTGCCAGATAAGGAATTACCCCCAGCCTGTGCCGTTGTCGACCCAAAAAGGCTGGATTGCGCATACCCAGACAAGATGCTATGTGGAGCTGGGGTTGCCTATAAAATCGTTCAAGCCTTAATTTCTTACGATAAAGCCCATGAAAGCAAGTTTGATATCAAGGAAGGTTGGGAAAAATGGCTATTGGACATGGTTGGTATAGCAACATTGTCTGATATGGTGCCTTTGATTAATGAAAACAGGGTTTTTGCCAGATTTGGTCTAATGGTTCTGAGAAAAACCCAAAGACTTGGCCTTATTAAGCTATTTAGAGCTCTAAAGATGTCTCAAAAGGACCTGGTAGAGGAGGATATAACCTTTCTGATTACACCTAGAATCAATGCTGCATCAAGAATGGCTGATCCAAGGGATGCTTTTCTTCTTTTATCTACAACAGATGCTTCTGAGGCTGAAAGTATGGTGAAACACTTGAATTCTATCAATGACGAGAGAAAGGTAGTAGTTGCAAAGATGAGTAAGGACATTCATAAATTGATAAAAGAGCTGAAATTGGATGGTGATGACATTATGGTTGTAGGAAACCCTGATTGGAGCCCTACACTGCTTGGTTTAGTTTCCACAACCCTTGTAAAAGACTATGGGGTACCAGTTTTTCTGTGGGGAAGAGGCGAAGGTATGATTAAGGGGTCTTGTAGATCAGATGGTTTCTGTGATGTTGTCTCGATAATGCGTGATATTCAGGAAAAACACCCAAAATTGTTTATAAATGCAGGTGGGCACTCCTTTGCTGGAGGTTATTCAATAAATGATGATTGTATACATGAATTTAGAGACAGAATTAAGGAAAGCTTTAAGGCGCTTTACGGAATAAGTTCAGAAGAGTCAAAGGTTCAAAAATATACTGCTGATGCTATCCTGCTACCAGAACAGGTTACTTGGAAAATGTGGAGCGAATTAGAAAAAATGATGCCATTTGGTGAAGGTAATGCGAAGCCCTTGTTTGTATTTAAAGACATAAAAATTGACGGCATTAAGATGTTTGGTAAGAAAGGTGAGCATATGGAGATGACTTTTGGTAAACTTAAGGCTATTCAGTTTTTTGCAGACACGGCTATTTTTGAAGAAATTGATGAAGAAATCAAAAAAGGGAACCCTGTCAGAAGAACCGTCCTGGGTAATTTAGAGAAATCCACTTTCTCATTTCCTGCTGTGCTAAGAATCAGAATTGTTGATATAATCTAAGTTATATGTCAAAAAACACAGTTTTAATATTTTCAGATGGAGCTTCCAGAGGAAATCCAGGAAGGGGTGGTTATGGAGCAATCGTAGTAACTGGAGAATCAAGTAGTTTTTCTGACAAAAAAGAATCTGGTAATTTTGACAGATTGCATGTTAAAGAGTTAGGGGGGAGGGAGGTTGTGACTACAAATAATAGAATGGAGTTGGAGGCCGTTATTTCTGGACTAAAGTACTATGAGAAATCTAAAATTGAAGGATCTTCAATTTTTCATATTTATACAGACTCAAAATATGTTGTAAATGGATCAACTGCGTGGGTTTTTGGATGGGCAAAAAATGGCTGGAAAACTGCATCTGGTGATGTTGTAAAAAATCAGGATTTATGGGAATCAATGTCAGAATTAATTAAGGGTAAAAAAATTGATTGGATACTTTTGCCGGGTCATGCCGGTGTTGAGGGTAATGAAATCTGTGATCAAATTGCAACAGGTTTTGCTGATGATATAAAACCAGAGTTATTTAATGGGAAATTATCTGATTATACAGACTTAAAAATTTTGGATGTTTTTTATAATCCCGATTTAATTAAAGAAGCTAAAGACGATAAGAAAAAAAATGGAGCGTCCAAAAGTTCTTCAAGTTCTGCTAAAGCGTATTCTTATGTTAGTAAAGTCGGAGGGGTTATAAGCTATGACAAAAGTTGGGCAGATTGTGAGAAAAAAGTTAAAGGACAAAAAGGGGTTCTGTTTAAAAAAGCTGTATCACTAGCTGATCAAGAAAAGATAACAAAAGATTTTATGTCACGATAGTGGTGGTAGAGGTGAAAATATAAAATTTTAAAAAGCCTAGAAATTTATAATTTCTAGGCTTTTTCTTTAGAAAATATTTATAGAAAACTCATCTTCATTATCTATAATCCATAGATGAACTCAGATTGGTATTACAAGAAAAGAAGTAAATCCAAAATCATAACAATTTGGTTAGTTGTACTAATTATATTTTGTATATTAATTTACTTTAGATATTTTTTTGTGACATCAAGATCTTTGTTCATGATGGAGAGGGTAAACAAGGAAGTTCAACTGATCGGTGTTATAGCAGAGGAACCTGATAATTTTGGGTTCAAGAAAAGTCTTGTTGTTGAGATTAAGGCGCCTGAAAGGGAAAGTAAAAATAATTGGACTCAAGGCGTTTTTAGTATTCTAAACATTAGAAGGTATTTTGATCCAGCCTACAGAAAAGACAAGATAAGAATAATCACGAATTGCACAGATTGTAGCTTGGGTCATAAAATAAAATTCACAGGAACACTGAGTCTGCCGAAGGTAACGGAGGATTTTGATTCTGATATTTTTCTTCTGGCACGAGGTGTACAATTTGAAATAGTAAATGCAAAAATTACTAAGAGTTATGGACTAGACCCTAGATATAAATTAGAGAGTTTTCTGTGTAATTTTAAAAATTCTTTTGTAGAGAAGATTAAACTTTCATTAGGTAACAGAGAGGAGTCTGCACTTGGTTCCGGAATATTAATAACTGGGAAAGGTGAGCTTTCCAAAAAAACATTAGAAGATTTTAAGAGATCAGGACTTGTTCACATGGTCGTACTTTCTGGATACAATGTCTCCATTGTATCGCAAGTAATAATTTCAGTTTTATCATTTTTACCAAAACTCGCAACGGGTATTTTAGGATCAATCGGAACTATATTGTTTTGCATAATGGTTGGTGGTGGAGCTACAGTTATTAGGTCCTTGATAATGTCCTTGATAGGAATTTTTTCTAGAGTCTTTGATCTAAATTATAGTGCCCTAGAGGCTGTACTTGCAGCTGGAGTCTTGATGATAATCCAGAACCCATTAATTATTATTGGAGATCCTTCTTTTCAATTAAGTTTTGCTTGTACTTTAGGACTTATACTTCTAGGTAATGCATCAAAGCATTTCTTCAGTTTTGTAACGGACAGATTTGGACTTAGAGAAATCGTGTCTTCTTCTTTTGCTGTGCAAATATTTTCTCTTCCTTTATTATTAAAGTTCTCTGGATCAATATCTGTATATGGAATTTTAGCTAATATTATTGTGGTACCTCTTATTCCCTTTGCAATGCTTGCTGTGTTCTTCATGGGGGTTCTTTGTTTCATTAATGTTGATCTCGGTATGTTATTCGCTCCTGTTTCACATATTTTTCTTTCCTACATGCTCTTTGTTGTTAAGTATGTTTCGAGTTTAGATTCAGCAATTCTTGAGATTGGAAAAACCTCAAATCAATTTATCTTTTGTTGGTACATAACAGTTATACCCATCTCCACAGCAATTTATAGAAAATACTTAACTCCGATTGCTCCATAAAAGTATTAGAGAAAAATAAAAACATCCATCAAAATTGATGGATGAAACATAATATTGTTTTTCTATATCGCAGGTGGGGAGGGGTAAATATTCACTTTATTACCTAGGTGAGGATTCGTGTTTCTAAATCTACACCACTTCTGTGAACCGTTTCTCAACAACAGAGTAGTTCAGGTTTTGAAAGAATGCATCTACATATTTTTTCTTTTCATTTGGTACATAATCTAGCATATATGAATGCTCCCACATGTCTAACGCAAGGATTACATTTGTTCCAACAAGATGTCCTAGATGCTGTTCTTCCACCCATGATTGTTCTAAGGTGTTTGTCTTTTTATCAAAATAAAGGACAGCCCATCCGATACCTCTTGTCATTGCTATTTCTTTAAATCTCGCAAGCCATAGTTCAACAGATATCCATGTCTCTTTGATTTTTTCAGCTAGCGCACTTTGCTCATCTATAATCTTTGGACCTCCTTCAAATTGCTCAAAGTAGTATTCATGGTTTCTCATTCCATCAAATTCAAAAGAGAACCTCCTTTGCAGTTCAGAGATCAAATAAGTATTATTTGTAATTTCCTCACTAGAACTACGAAGTCCTGTGATCCTTTCTTGTATAAGATTTGCACCTTTAACGTACCCTGAGTAAAGCTTTAAATGCTCTTCAATTGTCTTTGAGCTTATACCTTCAAGTTCCGGAATAATAAATTTTTTTTCAATGAAAGTCATGTTTTTAGTTTATGTACAATTTATATAATAATTATTTAAAATTGATTCTACAGAATATAGGGCTATTGTTTCTGTATCAAATCGACACCTTCTATAGAGTGGGTGTGCGTCTATTGTACCACAGTAAAATTGTGTCGATTTTAGTTTTGGCAATTTTAATTATTCTTGTAACATCGGGAAATTTCTATATCTCCATACTCAAGGAAAATAAGAGTTGGGTCAGTAGCCAGAGTAATATTGATGATGCAAGTAATTTTCAAGGTTCCTATGTTATTGATGTAGGACAAGGCGACTCTCTACTTTACATAACTAAACAAAACCAAACGGTGCTAATCGATACTGGTAAACCAGGCTGTGGAATAGTTGAGAAGCTACAAAAAATACTCGGAAAATATAGAAGAAAAATTGACGTGATTATTTTGACTCACCCTGATTCTGATCATGTTGGAGAAATAGACAACATCCTTGCTTCGTATAAGGTTGGGTTAATTTTGTATTCTCCAATTTATGAAGCCAGATCTACTTCTGAAAAAATAATCAATATTATTAAAAATAAAAGATATTCCAATAATAATGGCAACAACAACAATAATAATTCTAAGGATCTTATTATCAACAAGTCTACAAATTATACGCTACCAGTATTTGCTGGAGAAAATATAATCTTCTCCAAGAGCGAAGGTGTATATTTCTTATCCCCATCATTTTCTGGTATGACTACTTTTTTGAATAAAACGGAGGTCAAAGAAGATAACTTATTTTCTGTTGTTACTCTAATAAAAAATAAAGATTTAATCCTAGCTACAGCAGATGCTCCACAAAAGATTGAAAAAGTTTTAGCTTCAGCTCTGCCTAATGTTTCTGTTTATAAAACTACAGCCTTGGTGAAGTCGGAATCAGCAACGCACTTTCCTGAGTGGTTCCCAAATTTTACATCTATAACAGGTGAGATGTTTTTAAGAAATGAGTTCAGTAGGATAATTTTAAAAGTTGGACATCATGGATCAAAGACTTCATCAGCACAAGATTTCATTAAGAAATTTTACCCAACTGATGCTGTCTTGTCGTACGGAATAGATAATAGATACGGACACCCACATCAAGAGGTACTGGATATTTTTGCTTCCAAAAGTTTGATAGACGGACTCTCGTATGAACCATTAAGAAAGGGTGTAGAAATAAAAATACACCGAACCATTTCTGGTACGGTGTATTTTAATGAATAGTTACTTTGTTGTGTCTGTAACTTTATTACCCAATCCCTACTAACTAATTAAATGATTCCCGCTTTCTTAAGTGTAGCGAAAGCTCCGTTCTTTTGTATTGTCTTAATAGCTCTAGTTGAGATTGTAAGTACTAATGTTTGTTTAAGTTCAGGAACATAAATACGCTTCTTTTGAAGATTTGCGTATCTACGTCTTAGCCCTGTTGAGTTGAATTGAGTAGCACGAGTACGGTTTGAATACCCGCCGCCATTCAATGAACTTCTTTTTGTTATTGCGCAGACTTTTGCCATATGTGTAGGCATGTTATCATAGTTCTATGGACATAGCAACAATAATAATTTCAATAGCGATACTAGTATTTTCAGTAGTAATTCATGAAGTATCCCATGGATTAGCAGCATTAAGTCAGGGAGATCAAACAGCCAAGATAATGGGAAGGCTTACTTTGAACCCAATTAAGCATATAGATCCATTTGGCTCTATAATATTACCCTTACTTTGCGCCATATTACCCGGCGGAATCATTCTTGGTTGGGCAAAACCAGTACCTGTTAATTTTAACGCCTTAAAATCAGGAAAAAAAGGTGAAGCACTGGTTGCTTTTGCGGGACCATTGTCAAATATAGTGCTTGCTGTAATTGCAGGGCTAACAATAAGGTTTTTTGGATTAGGACTACCAGGGCCTGCAATAGTAGCTTTGGAGATAATAGTGTTAACAAACCTAGTTCTAGCTACATTTAACCTAGTACCTATACCACCACTTGATGGATCTCGTATCTTATCAGCAATTTTACCACAAAAGGCAAGATACATAATGCACACCCTTGAGAGATACGGTCTTCTATTTAGTTTATTGTTCGTATTCTTCCTATGGCAATTGATTATCCCCGTAGTTTATTTTATAGCTTATGCTATTTCAGGTCTTAGAATGATTTAACTCATCTACACTGTTCATTTGACCCTAAAACAGGCTTGCATTCAATGCCTATGTATAGTAGTCTATGACAACTAGTGTATTTTATATACACTCGTAAATTTAAGCATGCCCACTTTAAACCAATTAGTTAAGAAGAATCGTTCAAAAACTCGCAAGAAGAGTAAGGCTATTGCCCTTACTCGCGGTTTTAACACACAGCAAAATAGACCAGTGTTCTATAACTCACCTTTCAAAAGAGGAGTTTGCACAAAAGTTACAACCAAAACACCTAAGAAGCCTAACTCTGCTATCAGAAAGATTGCAAGAGTTCGTCTTACAAATGGTATAGAAGTTACTGCCTACATTCCTGGAATGGGTCACAACCTACAAGAGCACTCCGTTGTTCTTCTAAGAGGTGGTCGCGTTAAGGACGTTGGTATTAGATATACTGTAGTAAGAGGAAAGTTAGACTGTGCAGGTGTTGAAAAGCGTAGAAAACAACGTTCAGCTTACGGCGCAAAACGCCCAAAAGCAGCCAAATAAGCTGCTGTACTAAAAATGTACAAAATGGTTCGTAGAGTAAGTCTTTAACAAAGCTGTTGAGGTACTGAATAAAATCTATGAACCGCGTATTATCAATAAAATTATTAAAATTACGTTAATTACAGAACAATGCGAAGAAAATTAAAAAAGAAGTTTACGATTAAACCGGATACGAAATATAAGTCAGATGTTGTCGCAAAGTTTATCAACTACATAATGTGGAGTGGTAAGAAGGAAACTGCAACAAAGATCATCTATGGTACTTTTGATGCAATAATGGAAACATTGAAGACAGAAAACCCAATGGAAGTTTTTGAGACAGCTCTTAAAAACACAGCTCCTATGGTTGAAGTTAGATCAAGAAGAGTTGGAGGTGCAAACTATCAAGTTCCTAGAGAGGTTAGACAAGAAAGAAGAACTTTCCTATCTATGAAATGGATTATTGATGCAGCTCGCGCAAAGAAGGGAAAGCCTATACACCTTAAATTAGCAGATGAAATTATTGCAGCTTCAAAGAATGAAGGAGAGGCAGTAAGAAAGAAGGAGAATACACACAAGATGGCTGATGCTAACAAGGCGTTTGCTCACTTCGCTTGGTAGTTTGGTAACAATAAACCCCTCAATAACACCTGCGGGGTTTATTGTTTTATGGTAAAATAACTTACAAATAAATAAATTTAAATTAATATATGCAACGTGATTACCCATTAGAGAAAATTAGAAACTTCGGTATTATCGCCCACATTGATGCTGGAAAGACAACAACATCAGAACGTGTTCTTTATTACACAGGAATGAGCCATAAAATTGGAGAGGTTCATGAAGGTGAAGCTGTAACAGACTGGATGGAACAAGAAAAAGAGCGTGGTATTACAATTACTGCAGCTGCTATTACTTGTTTCTGGAATCCAGTTTACATGGGTAAGGATCTTTCTAAGATGCACCGTTTCAACATTATTGACACACCAGGTCACGTAGACTTCACAGTTGAAGTTGAACGTTCTCTAAAGGTTCTTGATGGTGGAGTTGTAGTATTTGATGGGGTTGCTGGTGTTGAAGCTCAATCTGAGACAGTTTGGAGACAAGCTGATAAATATCACGTTCCACGTATATGTTTTATTAATAAGCTAGATAGAATGGGTGCATCATTTGAGAGATCATATCAATCAATTTTGGATAGACTAAATAAGAATGCAATAAGAATGCAACTTCCAATCGGAGAAGAAGAGAATCTGTCTGGAGTAATTGACCTTCTTAAGATGAAGTCATACACATTTACAGGAGATATGGGAAGTACTGTTACAGAAGAAGAAATTCCTGCTGACATGCTTGATGAGTCAAAGCTGAGAAGACAAGAGCTTGTAGAGAAGTGTGTTGAATTTGATGAAGAGTTGATGAACAGATATCTAGAACAAGGTGATGACGCTGTGTTTACAATAGATGAGCTTAAGGCTTCTCTTAGAAAAGGAGTTATTGAGAACAAGGTATTCCCAGTTTTCACAGGTTCTGCTCTTAAAAATAAGGGTGTTCAACTAGTTTTGGATGCTGTTATCGATTACCTTCCATCTCCATTAGATATTCCTGCTATAAAAGGTCTCGATCCAGAAACAGGAGATGTAATTGAAAGACACGCTTCAGATGAAGAGCCTTTTTCTGCTCTTGCTTTCAAGCTACAAACTGACCCGTTTGTTGGACAACTTACATTCTTCCGTGTTTATTCAGGAACAATTGAAGCTGGTTCATATATTTACAACTCAACAACAGGAAATAAGGAGAGACTTGGGCGTATCGTTAGACTTCAGGCAAATAAAAGAGAGGATGTTAAGAAAGTTTTTGCAGGAGAAATCGTTGCGGCTGTTGGTCTTAAGGAAGCAAAGACATCTCATACTTTCTGTGATGAAAATCACCCAATCATTCTTGACCCTATTAAATTTGCAGAACCTGTTGTTTCACTTAGAATCGAGCCTAAAACAAAGGCTGATCAAGAGAAAATGGGTGTTGCACTTAAGAAATTAGGTGATGAAGATCCAACTTTTAGAGTTACATCAAACACAGAAACTGGAGATACTGTTATTTCTGGAATGGGTGAACTACACCTTGAAATTATGGTTGATAGAATGAAGAGAGAGTTTGGTGTTGAGGCTAATGTTGGTGCTCCTCAGGTTGCATACAGAGAGACAATTCTAGGAAGTGCAGAAGCTGAACATAAATATGTTAAGCAATCTGGAGGTAAGGGGCAATATGGACACGTTAGAATGACAATTAAGCACCTAGAGCCACTTGAGGAAGGAGCTAAAATTCCTAAAAACGTTCATAGAACAGCTGACTTTGAGTTTATTGACTCAATTAAGGGAGGTGTTATTCCAACAGAATTCATTCCAGCAGTTGAAAAGGGAGTTAAGGAAGCTATGGAAAGAGGTATTGTTGCTGGTTTCCCTCTAACAAATGTATCTTGTGAATTAACATTTGGTTCATACCATGATGTTGACTCATCAGAAATCGCTTACAAGATTGCAGCTTCTCAAGCTTTCCAAGAGGGAGCAAGACGCGCAAGACCTGTTATTCTTGAACCTATAATGAAGGTTGAAGCTCTAACACCAGAACAATTCATGGGAGACGTTACCGGTTCACTTTCATCAAAGAGAGGTCAAATTGAAGGAATGGATGATAGACCAGGTGGAATTAGAGTTATTAGAGCCATGGTTCCTCTATCTGAAATGTTCGGTTATACAACAGATATTAGATCAATGACACAGGGAAGAGGTTCAGTTTCAATGGAATTTGATCACTACGATACAGTTCCAGCTAACGTTGAGAAGGCTATCGTTGAGGCAAGAAAATAATCTGATAAAACTTATCCACAAAAAAAACAACTCCTCAAACTAGGGGTTGTTTTTTTGTTGTATAATATAACTTATGAAAATAAAAATATATTTGGTTGCACTATCGCTGATAGGCGTTTCCATGCTGGTGTCACCCTTCATTACAAACGCAGCAACAACAGCACAGATTCAAACTCAGATAGACTCAACAAAAAAGGATATTGCATCAACAACTGCACAGATTAGCTCATTTCGAACTCAAATTTCATCAATAAACTCACAGATTTTAGCACTTCAAAACCAGTTATCCTCAGCGGATGTCTCTGTTGCAACACTACAGCAAAATCTAATCTCATTAAATCTGCAGCTTCAGACGCTAAATAAGCAATTAGCAAGCTCAACAGTAGCTACCTCAACTATTGTTCTTGCAACAACATCTCCTTACATATATTCTGTGGATACTGAGAGCAACCCAGGTAATCATTCGTTTAAAATCGGTAATCTATATATCCCAAATTCAAAGGTTAATAGTTGGTCTTTGTATATCGATAGTGTTTTAATTAAGCAAATTAACGCTGCTTCAACTACAGAAATTTTGACAGTTCCGAACTATATTCTGTGTAATAATTACGAAATAGGGCAAGTAGCTAAGGTTCAAGCAAGAGCTCTGTATACTGGAAAAACTACTAATCAATTTCCTCTTACTATCTCCTTGCCTTGTTCATTGTCTTTATTATCTCTGAGTGTTGATGAGACTTGGGTACCTTTTACTACAACAACTAGTAACCCTAATCTGAAGGTCTATATTAAGACAAAAACAACAGTTGTAACAAAAGATATTGTTTGGACGTCTAATAATTTATCTTCTACTGATTCTGTGAGTATTGGGTTAGTTCCTTTTGGATGGGTTGGAACTAGTATTTTAGGCTCAGTAACAGCTGGTTCCAATTTAGGTGGAGGAAAAGCAAGTGTAACCTGGGATATTGTTGGTCAGGCTGTTCAGTATGATAAACCTTACAAAATTGTAATTACGGATACAAACAATCCTAAGTTTAACGCAACAAGTACCGGTGTTGTTAAAATTAGTACTAAGGTATCTCAGTTGTCTAATTTTGGGTTATTTGCTTCAATCTGGCAAGGTGTAAACAATCTATTATCTGGAATATTTGGTAAATAATCCTACATTTGCAGTACAATTTAAAACCAAAAATTGTCTATTAAAACGAAATTTAAATATTCTATGGTATAATATGCTTATGTTTGAAAAATATCTTGAAGATTTAGGTTTATCAGAGAAAGAGGCAAAGGTTTACCTGTCTCTTTTGGAGGTAGACAATGATTCTGTACTTGATTTAGCTGAGAAGACTAAAATTAATCGTACAACTATCTATCCAGTACTTGAATCGCTTTCAAATAAAGGGCTAATATTTGAAGTTTTAGTTGATAAAAAGGTTAGATACCAAGCTGAACCACCAGAAAGACTGGAGACTTATATTGAAAGACGTAAAATACAGCTGGATGAACAAAGTAAAAGACTTAAGGATATAGTTCCACAACTTAAGAGTATTTACAGAGAGGATGCTGAAAAGCCTGTAGTTAAATTTTTTGAAGGAAAAGAGGGCGTTATAAGTATGACTGAGGAGCTTTTCCAATCAAAAGATGACAAAGGCGGCACTATGTATATGATTTATCCAAAGGATTTAATAGAAAGTCTGTTTTCAGAGGCCGATAGTAATAGATTCCGTAAAATAAGGGTAGATAAGAAAATTTCCGGTAAATCAATATATACGTATTCAAAAGGGGAAATTGACAGAAGTGCTAACTTGGGGAATAGGTTGTTCGTAGATGGTAAAAAGTATCCTTTAAGTTGCGATATTAGTATTTACAACAATAAGGTAAGAATAGCTACTTTGGGATCAAAATTGGGTGGAATGATTGTTTATAATAAGGATTTTGCGGAAACCCTAACCTCTTTGTTTGAATTAGCCTTTAAAAATATAGAGGAAGGTAAATAAGAAAAAATTAGGTAAAAAATTAGCTCGGTTCCTGGGTAGGAACCGAGCTTTTTTTGTTTGTGAACTACCTTGGTGGGGAGGTTTACAAATATGAAGGGTTTTCAAAAAGGACAATCATTCTAATTAATCATGCATTGTGGTGGTGGTGTATATGGTGTGCTTGCGGTTACTATGCCCAGAAGTTATAAACAAGTCCCTTTTTTAGTACTCAGAGGCCTGTCGTGAAAACCCGGCTAGGTTCACGACAAGCCACCTTTCCTTTAGGGTTAATCGGGCATTGCACTTTTGGGTTAGAACACTTTGATCTGTCGGCTTTATAGCCGAAAGTACAGTCAAATTCCGTATCACAATGTAGCATGTCTGATTCTTTTGTCAAGCAATTTAGACATTTAATAGATTTAAGCTAAAACGACCTTATTCTTGGGTAATTAGATTGGCAATATAAAAAAACATAATATAATATATTTTCTAATTTTGTATACCCTTTATAGAGTTTTGTTGTTATCAATTTACTTTTATATTGATTAAATATGGCTATATAAAAGGGTACAAATGACAAAATAAAAACAAAGTGTCAAAACATCTTGACAAAAATATGAACATGGCTATACTACAACACAGATAAGTAAACACTGTTAATTTAATCCAAAATCGAGCTGATTTTGAGTCCTTAAATAGAATTAATAAATATTAGCCAAAATACAGTGTGTTAATAGCAATGAACATTTCAAAAAGTATAAACCATGACCTACGTCGTCGTTGACGGGCTCGTGATGTCCCTTGCGGATTATCGCGAGTACGTTCAAAGCAAATAATTGCTTTGAGTTCTGCTTTTATCGCGAGATGAAAAGCCGAGGTAGAGAAAACTACCTTTTGAACAGAAATTACAACTGCTCGATAGAGTACTTGTAGTAAATCACGGATAGACGTTCTATCCGTCCTCTGTCTCGAAGTGCGTACTTCGACTGATGAGCTTAAAAAAGCGAAACAGTGGTTCTTTTTAACGTTTTGTGTAGCTACGAGTGCCTTAATCTCTAAAGTTAGGACGTTTATAACTATGCAAAACACACAAAAAGCAAAGGTAACATGGGTTAAGTGCTGGGGTTTTGCCCCGGGTGGTGGATTTGCCTATATGGCTTATTTCCAAACCGTTAAGACCCTAGAGGAAGGCTGTGCCTTCGTCTTTTCAAATACAACCTTAAGGGTTGAAGACTTCATTTTTGTCAAAAGACAAGGTGAAGATTGGAATGAGGTAGAAAATTTTGATGATAAATACCTCGAAATGTTATGTGAATAGCGTAATAAAGCACATAAACTGTGCAACTCTGCCCGTTGAGTGAACGGGTTCTGTCATAAGATGTGTATCTTGTCTGACGATGGTCAAAAGACCGAAACAGAATTCAGGGTTGATTAACCTTAAGTGGGGGGGGGTAGGTTATAGCTTTGACATTGACAAACCCCCACCTTCTGATATTATCCATTAGACGCCTTTTGGCGGTTTTTTATCCCAATCTTCTTTTTGATTTAAGGCAGTATTAAGAATCAAACATAATTAAGCTAAACTACTGAGAGAAGCACTGGGGATAAAATTTAGAAACTTATTAATTTAATTTTTATTAATTGGTGAGTATAAAGATTTATGGAGATATCCATATAAATATCGATATATTCATTTAATTATCAAGCAAATATATGGCAATAGAAATTTTTGATCGTTCAAAGCCTCACGTTAACGTGGGTACAATTGGACACGTTGATCACGGAAAGACTACATTAACTGCAGCTATTCTTAATGTTCTTAACAGAGCAGGTATGAAGGCTACAATTAAGTCAATCGGAGATATTGACAAGGCCCCAGAGGAAAAGGCTCGTGGTATTACAATTTCACTTTCACACAGTGAGTACACTACAAACGCAAGACACTATGCTCACATTGATGCACCAGGCCACGCCGACTACATCAAGAACATGATCACAGGAGCTGCTCAAATGGACGGCGCAATCTTGGTTGTTGCTGCTACTGACGGACCTATGCCACAAACTCGCGAGCACGTTCTACTTGCAAAGCAAGTTGGTGTTCCAAAGATTGTTGTATTCATGAACAAGTGTGACATGGTTGATGATGCAGACATGCTTGACCTAGTTGAGGCAGAAATCAGAGAGCTTCTAGCAAAGAACGGATTTGACGAAGATGCACCAGTTATCAGAGGTTCAGCGCTTAAGGCACTTGAAGCTCCAGGTATTGATGATGAATGGTCAAAGAAGGTTCTTGAATTAGTTGACGCTCTAGATAACTATATTCCACAACCAGTTAGAGAGACTGATAAGCCTTTCCTTATGCCTATTGAAGATATTTTCTCAATTGAAGGAAGAGGAACAGTTGTTACAGGTAAAATTGAAAAAGGTATAATCAAGATCGGTGAAGAAATTGAAATCATCGGACTACATGATACTCAAAAAACAGTTGTTACAGGTATTGAAATGTTCAACAAGCAATTGTCAGAAGGTCAAGCTGGAGACAACGCTGGTATTCTACTAAGAAGTGTTAAGAAGGATGATCTTGCAAGAGGTCAAGTTCTAGCAAAGCCAGGATCAGTTAAGCCACATACAGATTTTGAAGCAGAAGTCTATATCCTTAAGAAGGAAGAAGGCGGTCGACACACTCCATTCTTCTCAGGTTACAAACCTCAGTTCTACGTACGTACAACTGACGTAACAGGAGAGGTTACTCTAAAGGAGGGCGTAGACATGGTTATGCCTGGTGATACAGTTACTTTCAAGGTTAAATTGGTAGCCCCAATTGCTCTTGAAGACAATACAAGATTCGCTATTCGCGAGGGAGGTAGAACTGTAGGAGCCGGCGTTGTAACTAAGATCGTAGCCTAACTCTAGTTGAATTTTACTCAGAAACTATTAAAAAAACCGCCATTATGGCAATAAAAGAAGCACATAAAAAGAAAACTGCAAAAGAAGATAGCGTATCAAGACTACGTATACGTGTTCGTGCGTATGAGTCAAAAATCATTGATGCATCCATTAAACAAATTATGGATACAGCTCTAAGATTTGATGCTACTATCGTGGGTCCTATTCCACTTCCTACAGAAATCAAGAAATATACAGTAAATCGTTCATCGTTTATTTTCAAAAATTCACGTGAGCAATTTGAGATGAGAACACACAAGCGTCTGATTGATATCATCAATCCAAATGCAAAGGTGATTGAAGCTCTAACTAACTTGAGTCTGCCATCAGGTGTGAATATCGACGTAAAAATGATGTAGTTTTACTTTCTTCAGTGAATCCCCCAAACTATCATGAAATTTATTCTCGGAACAAAACAGAATATGACTCAGCTTTTTGATGAAAAAGGCAATGTCCACCCTGTCACAGTTCTTAAAACCTCTCCTATGGTTGTAACGCAAGTTAAAACTACAGATAAAGATGGTTATGAGGCTGTTCAGATTGGATTTGGTTCAAAAAGTCCACGTCGTATTAACAAGCCACAAAAAGGACAGATGAAAGATCTTGGTAATTTCCAATACCTAAGAGAAATTTCTGGTTTAAAGGATTCATCAATTGGTGATGACGTTACTCCAGAACTTACTCCTGGGGAAAAAGTGGAGGTGTCAGCTATTTCAAAATCAAAGGGATTTCAGGGTGTTGTAAAACGCCATGGATTTCACGGAGGCCCACGTTCTCACGGTCAAAAGCACAGTGAGCGCGAGCCAGGTTCTATCGGTGCCGGAGGTTACCAACGTGTATTTAAAGGTACACGTATGGCAGGCCGTATGGGTGGTGATAGAATAACCGTTAAAAATCTAACTGTTATTTCATACAATAAGGAAACCGGCGAATTATTTATTCGCGGGGCAGTTCCTGGTCGAAGAGGCACATTAGTAGAAGTGCGCGCCTAGCACAATTATCTTAACCTTAAATTAAATTTATGGCACAAACATCAAGAAAAGCAGCTGCAATCAAAGTCGCAAAGACAGAGAAAGTAGTAAAAGCTAAAAAAGAGAAAGTAGTAGCTCCTCTAGAAGGAACTATTTACGATGTGGGAGGTAATAGTGCTGGCACTGTAGCTCTTCCAAAGGAAATCTTCGGAATTCCTTGGAACGCAGATCTTGTCGCTCAAGTTGTAAACTCAATACGTTCAGCTGCGAGACAACCACTTGCACATACAAAAGATAGAAGCGAGGTTGCTGGAGGTGGTAAAAAACCTTGGAAGCAAAAAGGTACCGGACAAGCCCGTCACGGATCATCTCGTTCTCCAATCTGGGTAGGTGGAGGTGTTGCTCACGGACCTCGTAAAGAGAAAAATTACGACAGAAAAGTGAACAAGAAAATGAAGGCTAAGGCACTATTTACAATTCTTTCCGCAAAGTGGAGAGATGGTGAGATCCTCTTCGTCAAAAATCTAGAATTAGTTGAACCTAAGACAAAACTTGCGTTAGCTATGATAGATAGACTCTCAAACGTTAAGGGCTTTGATAAGTTAGCAACAAAGAAGAAAAATGCTGCTCTTATTACAGTTCCAGCGCTTGAAGAAAATGTAAAGCGAGGATTTTCTAATCTAGGAAGCTTCGAAATTTCAGAGCTCCGAAATATTAATCCAATATCGCTTCTTCAGCATAAGTACTTGGTCATTGCTTCACCTGAAGACGCGTTTGTTACTCTTATGTCAAAAATAAAGTAACCAACACCCTAAATAAAAAAGCTATGACAAAGATATCAATCAAGAAGCATCAATTGGAAGTTATAAAGTGCCCTCGTATTACTGAAAAGGCAACTGTAAAGGCTGGTGAAAACCAATACGTCTTTGAAGTTACTCCAAGGTCTACTAAAGCATCTATAGCTAAATCTATTGAAGCGCTATACAAGGTAAAACCTGTAAAAGTTAACATCGTTAATACTCCTGCAAAGGCAGTATTCGTTCGCGGAAAGGTCGGAAAGAAAAGTGCTATTAAGAAAGCTTATGTTTTCTTAAAGAAAGGCGATAAAATAGACCTAGCATAATCAGCGTGAAACGCAAAGTAAAATAAATTATATGAAAAGATTTAACCCAACAAGCCCCTCACGCCGAAACATGGCTATCGTTAATTACGCTCAGATTCTTACTACTGACGAGCCATACAAGCCCCTTACAAACGGGTTTAGACGTGGATCAGGACGTAACAACACTGGACGTATTACAACTAGACACAAAGGTGGAGGTCACAAAAGACTTTATCGTCAAATAGACTTTAAGTATGACAAGAAAGATATTCCTGCAAAGATCGAAACAATTGAATACGATCCAAACCGTACATCATTTATTTCTCTCGTAACTTATACTGATGGAGAAAAGCGATACGTCGTTTTGCCAAAGTCACTAAAAGTTGGAGATAAGTTTATCGTTGGCGAGAAGGTTGAAGTAAAAGCAGGTAACAGACTTCCATTAAAGAACATTCCTGTTGGAACATTTGTTTACAACATAGAATTGAAATTTGAAGGAGGTGCTAAGCTTGTTCGTTCAGCTGGTTCTTTTGCTGAAGTTATTGCTCATGACGCGGGTTACGCCCTTGTTAAGATGCCATCAACTGAAGTTAGAAAGATACTAGAAACTGCATGGGCTTCAATTGGAGAGGTTTCAAATGATGAAAATCGTTTGCAAAATATCGGAAAAGCTGGAGCTAGTAGACACCGTGGTATCAGACCTACAGTTAGAGGTACTGCCATGAACCCAGTTGATCACCCCCATGGAGGAGGAGAAGGTAGACAAGGAAGAGGACGAAGACGTGCTATTTCTATCTACGGAAAGCCAACTGGAAAGGGACAAAAATCAAGACGCGCAAAGAAGTACTCAAACAAACATATTGTTACAAGAAGAAAGGTAGGAAAGAGAAGATAATATTTTGTTTGATTAGCAGAAGGCTGGTCTTAATAACAAAAACCCCGCAGAAATGCGGGTTTTTTGTTTGTCTGTTTTTGACAAAATTTTTAAGGAGTGTAGTCTAAAGTAGGAGTGCAAATAGCATCCTTACATAGGTCATCTGACCGCTGAATAAGTACACAAACCTCAAAAACACAAAACTATGAAAGAGTTAAGTTCAGTAAAGACCGGGCGCAATGAGTACTTGAATAATCTTTATCAAATTTGGGGAGTCGGCCCAACACCAGACGAAAGAATGGCTTTTCTCGATAAATTTTTTGGGCCTGTAGGAGGAAACATTGAAGGCTTGCCAAAGGAGATTCAGTTACAATCATTGGAAGCTTTTCATATTGGTGAAGAAGATTGGGGTAGCTATACCAGTGAAAGGGGGCTCTTTAGCGACAAGTTCTACTGGGAACATGGTGTTGGACCAGATCCAGCTTTCCGCTTGCGTTATTGGGAGTCTAACCTTCCTTTCAAGAACTACCTCTTGGATTACGTATCTGTTGCAGATCTGCCTCCTTTGGAGCGTCTGGAAAGGTTTGAACAGCGTTATATCTACAGTGAGTTTGCCGACGGATTATCGTGATTTGTATACTAAGATTTGAAGTTTTAGCAAAGGCTCGGCGGGGGAACCCCGCCGAGCCTTTTAATATATGAGTCTTTTAAATTTTGACAAAACTGCATGGCGTTATAAAATAAAGTACGGAGTGCAAAATCTGCTCCTTCTATCGACCAAACGGGTCAAATCCAAAGTATCAACCTCTCACCCTCAAAAATATGAAATTTTTAGATATGTCTAAAGCTCGATTTTTTCGTGTTTTGTATCAGATTTGGGATGTTAACAGTATTCCGGAGGAAAGACTTGCTTTTTGGGTTAATATTCAAGAAGCTGATTCCTGCATCCTTGATCTTGAAGTGCCAATTAGGAAAAAAGTTGAGATGTTAGAAAACCTTTATTTTGCAAGTCAAAAGCTCTCTGGGACTAGAGATCAGGTAAAGCAAAATCTGATTGTAGAAAAGTTTTATAAGGAAAATGGGGTAACTCTAAAGGAGATTCAGCACCTGCTCCATTTTTGGGAATTTACTCCACTTTGGCAGCAATTTAGAGAGGACCATCCTTCAATTGTATTACTTCCAATGTGGGAAAGACTTCGTTGTTATGAGCAGCGGTTCATTATTGCAGAAGCTGAAATCGAAGCGTTTAAAAGCGTATCTTGATCGGCAATTTATTTAGGCTCGGCGGGGTTACCCCGCCGAGCCTTCACTCCCCCTTATGATGAATAATTTATATATAATTACTAATTTTCTATAAATTATTGTTAATAGAAACAGTAAAAAAAACGGCAAAAAAAACATCAAAATTTGGCCATTTTAGTCAAAAACCCAAATTAGACCATAATCTTTACAATAATAGTATCGAAATGCCTAAAATAAGCCTTTTAGTGGTTGACACTTTCATTATTTTTGCTAGTATACGTTAACTGGCTCAACACGGGCTATTATTTTCACACAAACAATGACAAGATCACTAAAAAAAGGACCATATATAGCCCCAAAACTTCTAAAGAAGATAGAAGGCAAAAACCCTCAGACAACTGGGGTAATTAAGACTTGGTACAGAGGAAGTCAAATCTCACCAGAAATGGTTGGGTTTATCTTCGGTGTACACAATGGAAAGACTCATGTTGAAGTTCTTGTAACAGAGGAAATGGTAGGTCACAGATTGGGAGAATTTTCACCAACAAGAAAGTTCGTTAGACATGGAGGAAAGATGCAGAAGGAACTTGATGCTGCAAAGAAGCAGTCAGAAATAACCGCAGCTAAGTCAGCTAAGGCGACAACAGCAGCTCCAGCTAAAAAGAAATAATTTAATAATAAGTCAAAGTCATGAAAGCAATTTTAAGTAATTATAGACAATCACCAAGAAAGGTAGCCCTAGTGGCTGGGTTAATCCGTGGTAAAACTGTTGCACAAGCCCGTGTTGCTTTAAAGTTTGCAAACAAAAGAGCTTCTCTTCCAATAGGTAAACTATTAGAGAGTGCTGTTGCTAATGCAAAAAATGTTGGAGTAACAAATCTTGAGTCTCTTAAGATCCAAGAAATACAAGTAAACAAAGGTAGAGTTCTAAAAAGAAGTATGCCTCGCGCTCGTGGGTCAGCTTCAAGAATCAACAAGCGTTCAAGTCATGTATCAATAATCCTTTCTGAGGGTGGCGTTGCTCCTGTAGCTACAAAGGCAGTTGCAAAAGCATCTAAAGATGAAAAGACAAAAACAGCTGTTAAAGCAGTTTCAAAAACAACTCCAAAGGTTGAAGTCGTAAAGGAATCTAAAAAAGATAACAAATAATAATATAATAAATTAGTATGACACATAAAGTTCACCCATATGCACATAGACTAGGAATTATCAGAGACTGGAAATCTCGATGGTTTTCAACTGATGCAAAATTCCGTAGTAACCTTAAGTGCGATATTCTTGTAAGAGAATGGCTACAAAAGAAGATGCGTGGACAATATGTTTCAGATATTGAAATTGAAAGAAATGACAAAACATTTCGTTTGATTATTAAAACATCACGCCCAGGAATCATAATCGGAAGAAATGGTGAAGGAGCTACAAAGCTTAAGAAAGAGGTTGAGAAATTCTTGAGAAAGAATGGTGAAGATGTAACAACATTACTTAAACTAGAAATAGAAGAAGTTAGATCACCAGAATCAAGTGCTCCTATCGTTGCACAAATGCTTGCTGAAGGTCTTGAGAAGCGTATGCCATTTAGACGTGTTATGAAGCAAATGGTTGAGAAGGTTATGATGTGTAGAGAGGTTAAGGGAGTAAGAGTTTATATGACAGGTCGTCTTGGGGGTGCAGAAATGGCAAGAACAGAAAGTCTTAAGAAAGGACAAATTCCATTGCAAACTCTTAGAGCAGATATTGACTATAAGAACTACGAGGCCAACTTACCTTATGGAAAGATCGGTATAAAGGTCTGGATTTATAAGGGTGAAGTTTTCAAGAAATAATTAATTAAAATATTACCATGTTAGCACCAAAAAAAGTAAAGCATAGAAAGTGGCAAGTACAACGTCAAAACCCAAAGAAGGTTAGAGTGGAAACTCGTGGGCTTGATGTTAGTTTTGGTTCTTATGGGTTAAAGGCAACTAGCCCTTACCGTATAACTTCAAACCAAATTGAAGCTGCTAGAAAGGTTATTTCAAAAACTCTTGGAAAAACTGGACGTATGTGGACTAGAGTATTTCCTGATAGACCTTTTACACAAAAGGCTGCTGAGGTACCTATGGGTAAAGGAAAGGGAGATCCAAAAGGTTTCTGCATGGAAATCAGACCAGGAAGAATTCTTTTTGAGGTTGATGGTGTAACAGAGGCAATAGCAAAGGATGCCCTAATAAAGGCAGGTAAAAAATTACCAGTTACTATTCGTGTAGTAAGTAGAGAGCAATAATAATATTTAAATATAAAGAAATGAACGATTTTAAAAATAAAAACAGAAAAGATTTGATGAAGACCTTATATGAAAAAAAGGATTCTTTGCAGACCTTCCGTTTCAGCGGAGCAGGTTCAAAATCTAGAAATGTTAAAGAGGGACGTAACACAAGAAAGGATATTGCTCGTATCCTTACAGAATTAACTACACAAACTAAAGCTGGAATCCTTGAAGCTAAAAAAGCAGTTAAATAATTGCAATATAAATAAATTATGAAAAAGACAATTAATACAACAGAAGAAGTTCAATCAGTAGCATCAAATAAAAAAGTGCTTGCTGGTGTTGTGACTTCAAATAAGATGACAGACACTATTGTGGTATCTGTACAACAATATGCAAAGGTTCCTAAGTACAATAAGTATGTTAAGTCACACAAAAAGTACAAGGCTCACGATGCTGGAAACACAAAGAACATCGGAGACAAAGTAGAGATTGTCGAGTGTCGCCCAATCTCAAAGGATAAACACTTTAAGTTAATTTAATCTACCAATATGTTACAACCACGATCAATAGTTTCAATAGCAGACAACTCCGGCGGAAAGATAGGCCGTGTGTTTAAGGTTCTTGGATCTTCAAAAAAGAGATATGCTGAAATCGGAGAGATAGTAGTTATCTCAATCCAAAAAGCAGAGCCAAGAAAGCCTGTAAAGAAGAAAGACATTCACCGCGCTGTGGTTGTTCGTCAAAAGAAGGCCTTCAGAAGAAAGGATGGTTCTTATGTTAGATTTGATGAGAACGCAGTTGTTCTAATTGATAAGACAAAGGGTGAGCCACTTGGAGGACGTGTTTTCGGACCAATTCCAAGAGAGTTGTCAGAAAAATATCAAAAAATCGTTTCTTTAGCAGCGGAGGTTGTATAAATCGTAAAATATTAATAATTGCAACATAAATTTAAAAACATGAAAATCAAGAAAGGAGACAACATAATAGTGATAGCTGGTAGAGATAAGGGTAAAACTGGAAAAGTTGCCAGAGCTATTCCTGATGACTCAAAAGTTGTCGTTGAGGGTATTAACCTTCTAAAGAAGCATATGCGTGCTAAAAGTAGTACTCAAAAGGGCCAAATTGTAGAGGTTGCTATGCCAATTCATGTTTCTAACGTTGCAATCGTTGTCGGCGGTAAGCCAACTCGTGTTGGAAGTAAGGTTATTGGAGACAAGAAGGTTAGAATAGATAGAAAGACAGGGAAGGCAATATAGTTATTGATTATTAAAGAAATATTATGAAACATCAAACAGTAAAAGAAAAAGCAGCAAAAACATACGAAACCCTAAAGGGTGAGTTTGGATATACAAACAAGCTTCAAGCTCCAAAGGTATTGAAGGTTGTTCTTTCTGCAACACAAGGTTCAATTAAAGATCCAAAGAAGAAGGCTTTGATTGGAGACCGTCTAACAAAGATTGCAGGACAAAAAGCTACTCAAACAGCAGCTAAGAAATCTATTGCATCATTTAAGGTTAGAGAGGGGGACATTGTAGGATGGCAAGTTACTTTAAGAGGTGAGAGAATGTGGAGTTTTATCGAGAAATTGGTAAACGTTGCACTTCCTCGAACAAGAGACTTTAGAGGAATTAAAGTTACTGCTATTGATTCTATGGGTAATTATACTCTTGGAATTAAGGAGCATACAGTGTTTGCTGAGACATCTGATGAGGAATTAAAGGATGTTTTCGGATTTGCTGTAACTTTAGTTACAACAGCTAAGACCAAGGCCGAGGTTAAAGCATTAATGGATTATTTTGGCTTCTTGTTCCGAAAGGAAGACGTTAAATAAACGTTGACTTTAGGGCATTAAACTGCTAGGATTCAAAAACACAAAAGATATGGCAAAAACATCAACATTCGTAAGATCACTCAAAAAACCAAAGTTCTCAAGTCGTATTGTGAGACGTTGTTTCAGATGCGGTCGCGTTCACGGTTACATGCGAGACTTCGGTATGTGCCGTATCTGCTTTAGAGAGGCTGCTAACGAAGGCAGAATCCCAGGAATTAAAAAATCATCATGGTAGATCCAATATCACAAATAATAATACATATTAAGAATGCAAATGTAGCTGGTAAAGCTACAACAACTCTTCCTTATTCAAAATTAAAAGAGTCAATACTTGAGGTTCTTAAGAGAGAAGGTTTTATTAAAGACTACTCAAAAAAAGGAAAGAAAGTTTCTAAGACTCTAGAAATTGAATTAATATACGTAGATGGTAAAGCAAAGATTGAGGGAGTTCAACAAATCTCAAAGCAATCACGCAGAACATATACAAAGGCTAAAGAAATTAAGTCAGTACTTAATGGTTATGGAGCTTTGATTCTGACAACACCTAACGGTATTATGACAGATCGTCAAGCAAGAAAGGAAAAGGTCGGAGGTGAGGTTTTGTTCAAAATTTGGTAATTTAAATAATATGTCAAGAATAGGAAAACAAATAATAAATATCCCGGAAAAAACAGAAGTTATCTTCAATGATTTTCTACTAACTGTAAAAGGCCCAAAAGGTACTCTTTCAAGAGAGATTAGACCAGGGTTTGATATTAAAGTAGAAAATGGAACAGCAACAGTTATTCCACTTAAGCATGACCTACAAGCAAGAGCTTTATGGGGAACTTATGGTTCACACCTTAAGAACATGGTTATAGGAGTTACTGAGCAATTTACAAAGAAGCTTTTGTTAGAGGGTATTGGTTATAAAGCTGAGGTTGTTGGAAATCAAATCAATCTAAACCTTGGTTTCTCTCACCCAATTCACGTTGCAATACCAGAGGGTGTAACTGTTACTACAGAAAAGGGACAGGTTATCTTCTCAGGTTGTGACAAAGAAGCTGTTTTTCAACTAGCTTCACAAGTTAGAGCATTGAAGAAGCCTGAGCCATATAAGGGTAAGGGATTCAGATATGAAGGAGAAGTAATTAAGAGAAAGCAAGGTAAGAAAGCTGCATAATCTGCATAAAGTTAAACCATAAAAGTCATGAAAACTAAAATTATATTATCATCAAGAGACAGACGAAGAAAGCGAATACGCTCAAAGGTTATTGGTAGTGCAGAGCGACCTCGTTTATCTGTATTCAAATCAAATGCATATATTTATGCACAGTTAATTGATGATGAAAATGGTAAGACTTTAGCTGCAGCTTCTTCACTTAAGGATAAGAAGGGAACAAAAACTGATTCTTCATTAAATGTAGGTACAGAAATTGCAAAGCTTGGAAAGGCTGCTGGAGTTTCAAAGGTGGTTTTCGATAGAGGTGGATTTAATTACACAGGACGTATCCGTTCATTAGCTGACGGAGCACGTCAAGGCGGATTAGAATTTTAATATAATATGAACGATACACTTAACAACAATACAACAGCGGGAACAGAAGCAGCGGTAACTCCAGTAGCAGCTACAACTGCTCCATCAGCAACAGCTCCAGCTGCAAGACCTGCAGACACAAGAGGAACTTTTTCTAGAGGGGGAGCTCGTGGTGGCGCAGGATCACGTGGACCAGGAGGCCCAGGTGGAGCACCCAGAGGACGTGGAGGACCAGACAGAAGAGGAGGACCAAGACGCGAACCTAGAGCTAAGCCTGAGTTTGATCAAAAAATGATTGACATCAGACGTGTTACTAGAGTTTCTGCTGGAGGTAGACGTTTCAGCTTTGCTGTAGCAGTTGTTATTGGGGACAGAAAGGGTAAGGTTGGTGTTGGGACAGGAAAAGGAACTGATACATCACTTGCTGTTGAAAAAGCTGTTAGAGATGCAAAAAGTAAGCTTATTACCATCCCTCTAACAAAGACAGGAAGTATTCCTCATGCAGTTGTGTCTAAGTACTGTAGTGCAAGAGTAGAAATGATGCCCGCACTAGGAAAGGGAGTTGTTGCTGGTAGTTCAGTTCGTGACGTTATCGTTCTTGCTGGTATTACTGACATCAATGCAAAGCTTCGTTCAGGTACAAAAAACAAACTAAACAATGCACAAGCTGCTATCAAGGCTCTTTCTTCATTCAAGAAGGCAAGAATTTCATCATCAGCTACTGCTGAGGTAAAAGAAAATTAATATTCAGACTATAATCAAATTATTATGCAATTACATAACGTAAAATCAAAGACAAAAAGAGCGAAGTCAGTCCAGGTTGGACGTGGTGGAAAGCGTGGTAAGACTTCAGGACGTGGAACAAAAGGACAAGGAGCTCGTGCTGGTAGAAAAATCAGACCTGAACTTCGTGATACTATTAAAAGAATTCCAAAGCTTCGTGGTCTTGGTAAAAACTCAAACAAGTCTATTCAAGTTAAGCCAACAATTGTTGATGTAACTAAGCTTGTTGTATTTAAGGCTGGAGAGAAGGTTTCACCACTTATGCTAGCTGAGAAGGGTATAATTTCTGTATACAAAGGACGTCTTCCTCGTATAAAGATTTTGGGAAAAACTGAAGAGGTAATCCCAGGAGTAAATGTTGTAGATTGCGGTGTTTCTGCTTCAGCTAGAGCTTCAATTGAGAAGGCTGGTGGATCAGTTAAATAGTAAGTTTTCAGTTAATTATTGTAATAATCGGTCAGTTCTGACCAAAAAATATGGAAAAATTTCTTCTAAAACTTAAGCATCTTTTTTCAGACAAAAGTCTGCGTAATAAAATTCTTTTTGTACTAGGTGCTCTTTTGGTCTTTAGATTATTTGCTAACATTCCAATTCCTGGTGTTAATCAAGCTGTTCTTGATAACTTTTTAAATAATAATCAGTTCTTCGGTCTTATGAGTATGTTCTCAGGAGGGGGACTTTCAACTCTTTCAATTGTAATGCTTGGAGTAAGTCCTTACATTACAGCCTCAATTATAATGCAATTGAGTACAATGCTTTCACCTAAAATGAAGTCAATGATTTCAGAAGAGGGTGATGTTGGAAGAAAAAAGTTTAGCTTCTATTCTAGAGCTCTAACTATACCACTTGCTGTTGTTGAGGGTTTTGGTTTCCTGGCGCTTTTACAAAAGGAAAACATTGTTGGTCATCTTGGTGGACTAAGTTTGATTACAAACGTAGCTATCATTGTAGGAGGTTCTATGATTCTTATGTGGATTGGTGAGCTTGTTTCAGAGTTTGGTATTGGAAACGGTGTTTCACTTATAATCTTTGCAGGTATCGTAAGTAAGATTCCACAAGCCTTTGGACAATTACAATACATTTACACAGACGCTTCACAAATACCAATGTTCATAGCTATGGCTGTGATAGGTTTAGCTGCAATACTTGGTGTTGTCTATATTACTGAGGCAGAGAGGCCTGTGCCTGTAACTTATGCTAAGCAGGTTAGAGGGGGTAAGATTTATGGTGGTTCATCAACATACCTTCCATTTAGACTAAACCAAGCTGGTGTTATTCCAATTATCTTTGCATTGTCTATCTTGTTGTTACCTCAAATGGTATTCAATATGCTTGCATATACTGGAAATCCAATGATTGCTGAAGCTTCAAAAGTTTTGGCATCACTGATGCAAAATCCTTGGATATATTCAGGACTTTACTTTGTATTAGTATTCTTCTTTACATATTTCTATACAGCTGTAACTTTTGATCCAAAGACAATCTCAGAGAACCTACAAAAGGGTGGAGCTTTCATTCCTGGAGTTAGACCTGGAGATCCTACAACTGAGCATTTGGCTAAGATGGTTGGAAGACTGACTCTTGTTGGTGCGTTGTTCCTAGGATTAATCGCGGTTCTTCCTCCTGTTCTTCAAGCTGTAACCAATATAAAGATATTAACAATTGGTGGAACATCTCTTTTGATTGTTGTTCAAGTTGTTATTGATCTAATTAAAAAGGTGGATGCACAATTGGCAATGAGAGAATACTAGGATAGCCCTTGTAAAAGTTATATGATTTAAAAGACGCCCTAAGGGCGTCTTTTAATGTGCAAGAAAAAACATCTGATTGTATATAAAATATTTTATAGTTATAATTAAAACATGAATATTAAAAAGTATGTTGTTTTGTTTTCGATAGCTATAATTGTTGCTGGGGGATCAGTTGTTTATTATAAATCTAATCTATCTAGTAATTCACTAGTAGATTTAGAAAAGTTGGCCGTCAAATCTGATATAGCTAAGACTAACCCTTTATCTTCTGTTGACAGCGTTTCATCACAAAAGTATCTTGAAATGAGTCGTTCAGACTCTGTAAAAAAAGATTATGTGAGTGCTCTAAAAAATATCAAAAAAGCTATTGAGCTTAATCCAAATAATTCAATAGCATATGCTGATCTTTCTGGTATTTATTATGAGATAGGTAAATTTGATGAATCACTTTCAGCTAGACAATTACTAATTGAGTCAATTCCAAAAGATCAAGGTATAGATAGAGAAACCAAACCTCTTATGATTTCTGTTGCTTACATGGGTCAAGCTTTTGTGTATAATGATCTTAAACAAAATGATAAAGCTGTGCTTGCTATACAGAGCGCTTCAGAAGGAGTTGATCCTGCTGCAAATTTTGTTGTAAAATCTTTCTTCCAAAGTAAAAAAAGTACTGAGTCATTTAAGAACCTTGCCGATTATCAGCCGTATAAGAATATTGTAAACAGTATTCTAAGTAAAACTATTTCAGAACCAGAGGAACATCTCACTTTTACACAATCAGTTTTATATGGTAATAATGGGCTAGCCTATATTTTTCTGCCAAAAACAGCTCATGCAAGTTGGTTTAAGAGTCTCTGGAAAGCCGTAACAAACGTTGTGTCTAAAATTGTGCAGACTGTAGCAGATGTGTTTTCTTGTGGAGTTTTAGATTCTGTTGGTGTCGGGGGTTTTATGGCTAAGGGTTGTAATGGTGGTGGCACTTCTGGTGGCACAGGCGGAACTGGTGTGGTTACACCTCCTATTGCTGGTGTCTGTGGAACTGGGTCAGCTGGTGCTTGCTCCTCTGGATCGTCCAATGGCGTCAGTCTTTCTGGTGTTCATAACAGTTGGACATGTGCTGGTTCAAACGGTGGCGCTACATCGGGTACTTGCGACTATCGAGTTCCCGTGACTGTATCTTGCTTAAATCCTGATCCTGTTGGAATTAATAAACCCGTTACATACACAGCGTCACCATCTGGTGTTCTTACTCCTACTTACACCTGGTCAGGAGTCTTGGGAACACCTGCAAATGGTGGGGTAAACTTCACTACCGCAGGTTATGATACATACGGTGGACATTCAGGTCCTTCCGTAACCGTAACAGATAGTGACGGAGTAAGCGGTTCAAATAGTTGTACAGCACAGATTGGATGTAGAACGTCTAGAAAGACTAGTTATTGTTATAACGGTATTGTAACGAGATTTTCCTGTGTTGGAACAGATTGGAAACCTTCAGAGACAACATCACCTGATTGTAATAAGGATGGAACAAATAATACAGACAAGATAGGGTGGATTGACGGAAGAGGGAATAATGGTTTTGACACCACAGTCTTACTTCCTAAGATAAATGTTAAGTCCTTCAAAGTTATCCCAAATACAGTAGATGAAGGCAAAAAATGCCCAATACAGCTACAGGTTGAGAATGTTACAAAGTGTTATGTAAGAAATAAATATGGTCAGGTTTCAGTACAACCAGACGCCTTAGCTGTTGTAGGTAATAAAATAAATAGTTCTTCTACAGAATCTGTTTCAGTCGGTACACACAGATTATTTTGTTTAGGCTTAGGAATAGATGAATTATCAAAAGACGCAGTGGATAAGTTTGTTGTCGTGGGTACGAGTACTTGTTATTCTAATGCTGTTTCTACTGAAAAATAATTAAAATCGGGTAGACCAATAAAAGTTTCGATTTAACAAAATATATGCGATAATAAAAGTATGTCACAACGTACTTTTATTTTTATTGGTAGATCTGGATGTGGAAAGGGAACACAAGCCAAGCTTTTGATTCAGGAAATTGAAATAAGAGATCCAGAAAAAAGACCAACATTCTATCTTGAAACTGGTGCAAAGTTTCGTGAGTTCATTAAGGGTGATAAATATTCAAACAAACTCGCTGCTAAGCTTTTGCAGGATGGAGAAAGGCAACCAGATTTTTTGGCTATTTGGAATTGGGCCTCAGTTTTTGTGGATCAAATGGATTCAGAGAAACATTTGATTGTAGATGGTATGCCCCGTTCATATCAAGAGGCTGTTATTTTTGATACAGCAATAGACTTTTATAAAATTGCAAAACCAACTGTTATTTATATTAATGTAAATAAAGATCACTCAAGAAAGAGATTAGTCCTTAGAGGAAGAGCTGATGATATACAGCCTGAAGTTCTTGAAAGAAGACTATCTTGGTTTGATACTGAGGTGATTCCTGCTATTAATTATTTCAAATCTCACCCAGGTTATCAGTTTATAGAGGTGGATGGAGAGCAAACAATTGAGAAAGTATTTATTGATATAACAGCTCAGTTAAGCTGGTAATCTGATTTTGTAAAGGCCGCCTTGTAATTATAGGGTGGAAGCGGCCTGCTAGTAATTTAGTATCTTTAGGAGTAAAGTAATATATATGACAAAGACATCGCCAAAAAAGCCTTTAAAAACAACAACTATTAAGCCATTAGAAGACATTGCTATTCTAAGGGTTGCTGGAGAGAAACTGGCTCGCGTTCTTGATTCCCTGAAGAAGTCTGTAAGAATCAATATGTCATCTTCTGAGCTTGAGGATTTGGCACGGGAACTAACTGAGGCAGAGGACGCTGTGCCATCATTTCTAGGATACACCCCAGCTATTGCTCACCGTCCATATCCTGCTGCACTTTGTTTGTCTTGCAATGATGTAGTTGTTCATGGTATTCCAAATGAAAGACCTTTTATCATAAAGGAAGGAGATGTACTTACATTGGACATGGGTATTTCATATAAGAACCTTTTTGTTGACGCCGCTATTACAATCCCCGTTGGCGAGGTGGATATTAAAGGAAGAAAACTAATAGAGTCTGGAGAGGCTTGTCTTGATGCTGCAATAGAGGCATTAAAGAATTGGCCAAAGGACCATCCTAAAGGGATTAAAACGGGTGACGTTGGATATGCTGTAGAAAAGGCGTTAGCATTTTATAGAAAAACATATGGCTTTAATATTGTAGAAATATTTGGAGGACATGGTGTTGGATATTCTGTTCATGAAGATCCATTTATTCCCAATTATGGAATGAAAGGGCAAGGTGTAATTTTAAAACCTGGAATGGTTATTGCAATTGAGCCAATTATTGCAGAAGGAAAGGGTGTTGTTAAAATTGATGACGATGGTTATACATACAGAACAAAGGATGGAAAAAGAGCAACTCATTCTGAGCATACTATTTTGATTACAGACTCTGGCGCAGAAGTGTTGACCACTATATAATATAGTTAATGGAACCAAATTTTTCAAATGAAACTCATGAAGGTAAAAATTTTTCTTCTCCACAAGAGGAGTTGGAATATTTAAGGGCATTAATTGCCAAGAAAGAATCGGGCCTGACTTCTCACCCAGAAAGTCCTGAGAGATTTGAGCAGAAAGAAGATTTGATAGAAAGAGAAATACAAGACTATACTTTAGCTGATGCTAAAAAAGTTTTGCATGAAGATTTTCAAATAGCTGATTCAAAGGCAGAAGAAATTATTTTAGATTTAACTCCAGAAACTCATGATAAGAAAATGGAGGAGTTGCTGACTATTCTTCTGGAGAAGGGGATTCTAAATGCCGTGAACATCGCCAGAGGTTTTGGTAGTCCTCATATCGATAGTGATTTTCATAGGTTTCTTGTGGAGTATGTTAAGAAAGGTTATGTAACTCCTGGGCTTAAGGGAAAAAGTCCTCTTGATAATATTTTGAGAAAGACAGTATATGAGATTCAACTTCCTGAAAATAAGAGTAAGGATGGCGATTCTAAGCGCCCTCTTAAGGAGTTGTTGTCATCAATGGAGCAATTCTATGCCGGAATGCTTGCTGTCTCTGGTGGTGGTTCTACAGGGCAAACAGATGAAAGTGATCAATTTTCAATTGAGCTATCAATGTCAGAAGGAGGTGAAGAATTTATCTTCTATGTTGCAATTCCGGACAAGAAAAACCAACTTTTTGAAAAACAATTTCTTTCAATATTTCCAGATGCAAAAATTGTAGAAAAGAAGGATGAATATAATATCTTTAATCCAGATGGAGTTACCTTAGGATCAGAAGCGACTCTTTCTAAAAAAGAAGTTTATCCAATCAAAACTTACGAACAATTTGATTATGATCCATTGAATGTTATTTTGAATACTTTTAGTAAAATGGATAAATTTGGTGAAGGGGCAGCAATTCAAGTCATCTTTAATCCAATCGGGGACTACTATAATAAAATTTACAGAAAGTCATTGAATGATATTCAAAAAGGAGATAAGTTAAAGGACGCAATTGATATTCAACACACAGTAATGGGCGAATTGAAAAAGACTGCAAAACAAGAGTTTAAAACAGTTTGGAAAGAAATGATTCTGGGTCAGAAGAAAGATGAAGGCGACAAGCCAAAACCTGTTGATACTATTGCTGTTGAGCAAATAACCAATAAACTATCTTCGCCCGTAATAGAATCGAATATTAGAATTATTGTTTCTGCAGCAAGTAGAGAGAAGGCGGATGCTACGCTTACTGAAATAGAGTCATCGTTCAGTCAATTTAATAATTCCCTTGGAAATGCACTAATCTTTAAAAGAAGTAAAGATTCTTCTCTTGCTGATTTAGTTCATGATTTCTCATATAGAGTTTTCAATAAAAATACTATACTACCACTGTCCCTGAAGGAGTTAACAACAGTGATGCATTTCCCTGTGGAGAGTGTTGTTATCGATTCTCAATTAAGACAAACAAGAGCAAGTACAGGGCCTGCTCCTGTTGGATTATCGAAGGAAGGAATTTATCTAGGTGATAACGTTCACAGAAATCTAAAGACCCCAATTTATTTTAGTAAGGAGGATAGATTAAGACACCTTTATGCCGTTGGACAAACTGGTACTGGTAAGTCTTCATTTTTGAAAAATATGATGATTCAGGATATTAAAAATGGTGAAGGTATTTGTTTTATAGATCCACACGGAAGTGACGTCCAAGATATCTTGTCTCATATTCCACCCGAGAGATATGACGATGTTATTTACTTCGACCCAAGTTATGTAGATAGGCCTATGGCTCTTAATATGTTGGAATACAATAAAGATATTCCTCAGCAAAAAATATTTGTGGTGAATGAGTTGTTCGGTATTTTTCAAAAACTATATGCTGGATCCCCTGAATCAATGGGTCCAATGTTTGAGCAATACTTTAGAAATGCAACCATGCTTGTTGTTGAAGATCCAGAAACCGGATGTACATTACTTGATGTTTCAAGAGTGATGGCTGATAAAAAGTTTAGAGATTTGAAGGTTTCAAGATGTAAGAATCCTGTGGTTGTTCAATTCTGGACAGAACAGGCTGAGAAGGCTGGGGGAGAAGCATCACTTGCTAACATGGTTCCCTATATTACATCTAAGTTTGACGTTTTCCTTGCTAATGACATTATGCGTCCAATAATCGCGCAAGAAAAATCTAGTTTCAACTTCAGAGATGTGATGGATAATAAAAAGATCTTGCTTGTTAACTTAGCAAAAGGATCATTGGGGGACATTAACTCATCACTAATTGGACTTGTCTTGGTTGGTAAAATATTGATGGCCGCACTTTCTAGAGTTGACTCATTTGGAAAAGATTTTCCTCCATTCTATCTATATATTGACGAGTTCCAAAACGTAACCACACCTTCAATTTCTACGATTCTTTCTGAGGCTAGAAAATATAAACTATCATTAAATATTGCTAATCAGTATATTAGTCAGTTGGATGATAAAATTAAGGACTCTGTTTTTGGAAACGTAGGAACAATTGCAGCACTTCGTGTTGGTGCTGAGGATGCAGAGATTTTAGAAAAACAATTCTCTCCAGTCTTTACAGCAAAAGATATTATGAACATAGACAATATGAATGTGTATCTCAAAATGCTTTCAAATGGTAAGCCTGTAAGGCCCTTTAGTGTAGAATTCACATGGGCAACTGGCAGTAGAAAAGAGATTGTTGAAAGTCTAAAGGAACTTTCGTACTTTAAGTATGGTCAAGATAGAGCCGTTGTTGAGGAGGAAATTGCTAAAAAATTCAAAAAAGAGGAGTTACCAACTCCCGCCCCAAGAAATAATCCATTTGCTGATTTGGTTTAATAGGAATATCATATAGTTTATTAGGTAATAAATTAAATATGGATATTCTAATTAAAGAGACGGGGCACAGAAATGAAAAAACACTAGTTATTGTTAAGCCAGATGGTGTACAGAGAGGTTTGACGGGGGAGGTTATTAGGAGGTTTGAGAGGGTAGGGCTAAAAATGGTAGCTTTGAAGTTTACTGTTCCAAATAGAGAGATGGTTCAAAAGCACTATACAAATGACCCAGAGTGGTTTGAAAAGGCTGGCTCAAAGAGTATTAAATCGTTTATGGATAAAGGAATAGAACCACCTACAACAAACGCTGTTGAAATGGGTCATAATATTCTTAATAAACTAGTTAGCTTTATGACATCGGGGCCTGTTGTTGTAATGGTGTGGCAGGGAGCTCATGCGGTCTCGGTGGTTAGAAAATTAACTGGAGGCACAGAGCCTCTAACGTCAGATGTTGGAACAATCAGAGGTGACTTCGTTTTAGACTCCTATGAGATGGCAGAAGCACAATCAAGAGCTGTTAGAAATGTTGTACATGCATCAGGTACAGTAGATGAGGCGCAAATTGAAATTGGACAATGGTTTAATTCTAATGAAGTTATAGAATATAAGGCAATTCATGAACAAATTATGTATCAGGATTTCAGTGATTTAATGGCGTAGATATTATAGAAACGGATTCTTGTTAATGAGCCTGTAATATACGGCAGAAATATACGGCAGAAATAGGCTAAGATTTTATCGTTTTGTAAATAGTTACAAAACTGTTAATTAGAATATAATGATGGGTGAGGTGCCGCATTTGTCGACTTAGCTTGATTTTTTAATCAGGGAGTTCGCGTCACTTAAGGCTTTCAGCTTTAACTGTAGAACACCCACCTAGTTTATCTCTAGGGACGACACCTGCAGCATCTCACATTACACCCCTTGTCTAAAAGCAAGGGGTGTTGTGTTTCTGTCGAAAAATAGATTAGCAGAAATAATAATGTTATTATAAGCCTAATATCATTATGCGAACAAAATTTTACTTTTCATTATTTGTAGCTTTTTTTATTATCACGGTGAATTACTATGCCAATTTTTACCAAGTTTATTGGCTTTTTCCATGGTTTGATATACCGATGCATATTCTTGGTGGAATAATGGTTGGACTATTTGTTCAAACGGGAATTGAGCACTTTAATAATCGTAAAATTAATAAGAACAGAGTTTTATTGGTTTTTTTAGGAGCTATAGCTGTTGGTGTGTTTTGGGAATGTGTTGAATGGTACTTTAGAATTACAGACGGGCTTGGTCCATTATCTAGAATAGATACGATTAAAGATGTAATTGATGATATAATCGGAGGAGCTTTATCAATTTGGTTTTGGAGATTCTTATTTAATAAAACAAAAATTCAGCAAAAATAAAAACATGACAAATAAAAAACAGGACAGTAAAGTTAATACAGATGGTAAGTTAACACTAACTTTTTGTGGAGGAGTAGGCTCTGTAACTGGGGCAAACTTTTTGCTAACTGGGCCAGACGGCACAAGTATTCTTGTTGATTGTGGATTAGAGCAGGGGGGTCATGATGCTGATGCTAATAATCATAAAGATTTTATATATGATCCTGCTGACTGTGATTTTCTGCTAGTAACTCACTCCCACATGGACCACATAGGAAGAATTCCAAAGTTGGTAAAAGAAGGTTTTAGAGGCATTATTTATTCCACTCCGGAAACGCTAGCTCTTACAAAAATAATGTTAGCTGACGCTCTTAAAATTGTGACTCAAGATGCAGAAAGAAAGCAACTTGTTCCGCTTTATGACGCCCATGATGTTGAGGATTCTTTTAAAAATTGGAAAACAATTGAATATCACAAAAATCTAGAACTGGCTCCAGGCTATTCTGTTTACGTAAAAGATTCTGGACACATACTCGGTGCTTCAATGTTTGAGGTTACTTACAAGGGGGAGGTAGGAGGAAAGGAATACTCAAGAAAAGTTATTTTCACAGGAGATCTAGGAAATAGTCCAACACCACTTTTGCATGACACAGAAAAAATTACAGACGCTGACTATTTGGTAATGGAAAGTGTTTATGGAGATAAAAACCATGAGGATAATGAAGTAAGATTGGAAAAGCTAAAGAAAGTTTTAATTGATAATTTCAATAGAAATGGAACATTAATTATGCCATCATTTTCTCTAGAGAAAACTCAGGAGATTCTATTTGAAATTCATAAACTTATGGATCACAAGGAGATTCCTTCAATGAGAATTTATCTAGATTCACCACTTGCTTTGAAGGTTACAGAAATCTACAGAAAGATGAGAAAGGATTTTAATTCAGAAGCAACCATAGATTCAAAGAAGCATGATATTTTCGCCTTTCCAGGCCTAAGAATAAGCGATTCTGCGGAACAGTCGAAAATGATACTTAAGGAACCAAATCCAAAAGTTATAATGGCAGGATCTGGAATGTCTAATGGTGGAAGAATAATTCATCATGAGGCAAACTACTTAGGTGATAAAAATAATACAATCTTGTTTTTGGGGTATCAAGCCGTTGGAACTTTGGGCAGAAAAATTAGCGAAGGAGCAAGTGAAGTTGAAATTGGTGATCAACTTGTGAAGATTGCTGCAAGAATAGAACATATTGATGGATACTCATCTCATAAGGATTCTGATCACTTGATTGAATTTGTGAAAGATACAGCTGAAACTGTGAAAAAAGTTTTTGTTGTGATGGGAGAGACTAATGCATCATTGTTTCTTGCTCAACGCCTAAGAGATTACGATGGAGTTAATGCTGTACATCCAGAAGAGGGGGATGTTGTAGTGCTTGAATAATTTATTTTGTTTTTTAGATAACTAGCTGTATAATAAAATAAATATGAACCCCAATCCTTTAACTAATTCCTTAAATAACACCAATAAAAAAAATCACCTGATACCAAAAATTGGTGTATCTGGTGCTGCGGACATGGGTTTTCTAAATGAGGATGTATACCTTTCTGCAAAAGAGGTTGGAAGAGAGATAACAAGACAAGGAGCAATACTTATAACGGGGGCAACAACAGGTTTTCCATACTGGTCAGCTGTTGGTTGTAAAGAATCCGGTGGTATTTCCGTTGGTTTTTCACCAGCATCCAGTGCTGATGAGCATATAAATGTTTACAGATTACCTGTGGACTATATGGATTTTATAATCTATACAGGTTTTGGATACAACGGCAGAGATCTACTTTTTACACGCTCATGTGACGCTGTGATTATCGGCCCTGGTAGAATTGGAACACTTCATGAGTTCGCAGTTTGTTATGAAGATCAAAAACCTCTTGGAATACTTACAAGTAAGGAGTGGGAGACAGGGGATTTGCTTAAAATATTCATGGAGAAAAGTCATAGACCAAATACTCATGTTATTTTTGATGATAATCCAAAGCGTCTTGTTGAAAGACTGCTAGATATGCTACCAAAAGAGAAGAAACATTTACATGCTTACAAGAACGATGATGGAGTGGGCGGAAGCAAAGGGGAGCGAGTTTTGTAGAATGAGGTAAGATGGGGGGGCATAAAAAAATACCCTGAGTGATGAACTCAGGGTATTTTTTTATTTAGTTATTTTGAAACTTACGCCTCTAATATCTCTACTACCTCCTTTGCCTCAGTTCCAGCCTTAGCTAGAACTTGCTTTGCAACTCTTTCAAATGAAGCTGGAGCATTTTGGGCCATTTCAGAAAGAGTCTTTCTGTCTAGCTCAATGTTTTGTGCCTTTAGCATTCCTATGAATTTACTGTAAGAAACTCCGAAAGGTCTGATTGCTGCGTTTATTCTAACATTCCATAAACGTCTGAAATCTCCCTTTTTGTCTCTTCTGTGAGCAAAAGCTGCTGCGTATGAATGAACAAGTTGTTCATTTGCTAGCTTCTCCTTACTCTTACGTGGTCCTCTGAATCCCTTAGCTGCTTTAAGAATATATCTTCTTGTTTTAAGAGCTGTAACACCTTTTTTTATACGTACCATATATTTTTGATTATGTTTTTAAAATCTTTTAAGATTATGCGAAATTATGATTGCGCCAAGAAACGACGTCTATCACGAGTGCTCATAACAAATTCTACTGTACGACCTTTTGCGATTCCCTGTCTACCACTGTTTTTTGAATTGAAGTGGTTTTGTCCCTTGGCTCTTGAAATGATTTTACCATTTTTAGTGACCTTAAGACGTTTTGAATAGGACTTATTTGTCTTCATATTTTTGATTTGAACTAGACTTAATACTAGGTACTATAGACTGATTCATTTATTACTAACTGATAATTTAAGACGAACGTGATTGATGTACAGGTGGAGTAAGGAGCCCACAGCCCTCTATCACAAGGTAGGCGAGGATAAAACCTGCAAAGTACCAACTATGCCTTCTCCAAAATGATTGTTAAACCCTTTGGACTTTTCTTAGCTGGATCTGCTATTTTGTAGTCAGTGCTTAATAAGTGTAGTAAACGGTCCATTCTCTCTTTCAAGAACTTCTCATCTAGGTACTTAGTTCTACCAGGTAGGAAGAGGTCAAACTTGATTCTATGACCTTCCGCAAGCCATTCAGAGGCTTTCTTAGCCTTTAAAGCTAGATCATGCTCTCCTGTGCCTATTTTTACCTGTAAACTCTTAACTTCAAAATTCTTTGCATTGGCTTTAGCCTGCTTCTGTTTTTTGCTTTCGTCGTACTGAAATTTACCATAATCCATGATTTTTGCAACTGGTGGGTTGGCTCTAGGGGATATCTCTATCAAATCCATTCCAAGCTCCCTGGCTTTGGCCATGGCGTCGTCAAATTTCATTATTCCAAAGTTTTCTCCTTCAGGTCCTAACATACGCAGTTCTGAGGCGCGTATTTGATGATTGATTCTTACGTGTGTTGTTTGTGTTGCCATATTTTGTATTAAAAGCAGTATAGCACTTGATTTAAAGTTTGGCTATATACATTGTCAAAAGAACGTTGTTTCTAGTAATAAAACTAGTGATAAAAATCTGGTGACAAAACTGGTAATAAAAAACCGCCAACCTATTGGTTGGACGGCGTGAGTCTGAACTAGTCAGACTGATAGAGTGGGAAACTCGCCCGTGCTGGATTAAGCTGTTGATCGCCAAGAACAAAGCTTGCTTGACCCAGCACGGGGAGGAACACACTCCGGACAGAAAACTTGGGGCGTTACGTTTACCATTGGATGATTGAATCCCTCATGTTGGTTTGCGTCCGTTGCCCGTGACCACTTGATTGGCTGTTTGACTGCTTTTGTGGTGGTTGCCCTTTCGGGGGCCACTTGGCACATCTATTCATCTCGTTTGTCTGATGGGGTTTGGACCCATAGCTTAAGGGAGACTCCTACAGCCACTGTGTGCGCTAGCACGTTTTGTGGTAATTTGAATATTACTACTATCTAAAAAAGTGTCAAGTATTTTTTGATGGACAGATTTTTTTAATTCTTACCCAACATCCTTACTTACTATTAAAATAATCCGTTAAAACTTTGATTGTAGTTTTAGGTTCTTTTGTATATATAAAAATTTCTTGAATCGATGAGTTTCCTCGAATTATAGATTTTACACCACCAGTTATGGGGAGGAATTTTATTCTCTGTTTTCCAACAGAAATTGGTTTGATAATTCCCAAACTTATCTTTGAAACCTCCGGCATTTGAGATGCATGCTTAACAATTACACCAGCTGCATCTGTTAGGGTAGTGTGACTTCTGGTTAGTTTTTTGGAAGAGAATTTTGGAGCCATATTTTTATATTATGATTAGTATAGCATGTTGTATTGTTGTGTAATTATCTAAAATAAAATCCCCCGTAGCCAATTAGGCCATAGGGGACTTTGTTGGTTGCAGGGGATTTTTAGCTCAACGCTAGACGGATATTAGCTTGGGTATCTTTGGGGTTCCATGTGCCTGTAAAAATTGGACGGAGGCTCTTTTTCGCCCAACGACAAACATTAGAGAAGTTCATTTCATGTCCATTAAAACATAATGCTCCAATACCATAATATTTACTTACTTTACCTGCTGTAATCCATTGTTGTTGTCCATTGTCCACAAGTTCCCACTCTTCTGAATCAAAGAAGATAGTAACTCTATTACGACGGTCTTCGGTGACAAACACGCCGAGTGCTAGTGATTTAATTTGAATGGGGGAGTATGAGTCGTCAGCATTGGAAAGTAAACCAATATAATAAAGTAGACGGTCATTGAATGAGTCCATGATTTTAAAGGTTCTGTTTTGTACTGTCGCTGGCAGTTTGTTTAGCTGATGATAGCTTATAGCGGAAGGGTAGAGGTGTCAATAAACCCCCCTGCATCAGAATGATGCAGGGGGGTAATTACGCGCTTGCGGACTGTGCTGTTGCATGTTGTCTTTCAAGTAAACGTCTTACTCTTCTCTGATGCCGCCTCCATCGAAAGATAGGGAGCACAGCGAGATTGTATAAAAGTAGAAAAAGAAAGAAGAATGTGCTGCCAAAAATTGCATTGGTCTTGCGATTAAAATCATTAGCCTTCTTAATCTGACTAGACAATTCCTTCATTGACACCAAGTAATCGTTGGTCAATGTTGGGTTTGAAGCAGTAAGGTTTTCTAGCGCCCTGTCCGTTTGAACTTCGGAATACCGGAGTTGTTCATATATAATTTTTGAGGATTCTATGTGTAGGGTGAATGCCTTGATTAAAATTGCGCTTATGACAATTAGGAGGAACGTCGATATTTTCATTTTTGTATGTGTGACAATGGTTTGTTGTTGATTGCTGTTTTGTTTGACGGCAACTTTAAAGACATATAAATATCCTCAAAGATACCGTCAAATTCCACCCCCCCCATGCGTCACTCAAAGATCTGCTGATTCAAGTATTATTAAAGCATTTAATTGAGATTTGTCAATGTGGGGTTTGTAAAATATGTACGGTTTTCCTCTACGGTGTAATTATTGTGTAAAGGAAAAACCCGCTTGCACGGGTTTTAACTATTTTTTTGTGATACTCCTCCTCGCTTGTGCTCGGATGAGTCCTACAAAATTATAGTCACTTCGTTCCTTAATTTTGTGGACATTGTATCTGAAAGTTGGAACCAACTACGTTCTTTGGTATTTGAGGCGTCTGAGGCGATTTTAATGCAACAACAGTTAAATAACAGTTATGTTTGTAGGTAGTATTTTGTATTTTAGGTATTACAATAGGGGAATTAAACTCGCACTAGTAGGCTAAGGTAATGATATTTTAGGACAATCAACTTGTAAATTTTATAGTTTAGTTTAATCTTATAGTATGAAAAATAAATTCATGATTTATCTAATAACCATTGTTGTCACCATTTTAATTATTTGTGGGGCACTTGTTTATTTTGGAAACATTTTTGGTTGGAAAAATAATGGAGATTATCAAAAAGACATGATGATAAAAAATTCTTTATTAGAAAATAAAATTGCAGAGTTGGAAAATAAATTAAAAGATGATAATAAGACCATGGAAAGGTCGACTTCATCTACGTCTAATATTAAAGCCACTACGAAATCTAATGTTAATACAAATACATCTGTAAATAAGAAGACAACAGTTGTGTCTCCCACTGAAGACAAGCAAATAGTAAAACCAGCTTACACAGAGGCTGTCCAAGACAACAATCCAAACCTTGTCGTTGAAGAACCAAACTTAATGCAAACAATATATCCTGGATATGGAGGTTATGAAATTCGTCTGCGTGTTACTGCAAAAGGGGATGATTTTTACATCCCAATGACCACAACAGATTCAACTAAGGGTCTGACTGGAATTTCTTATTCAATTAAAGGAGGGGAATTTAAGGGGATACAATCATCCAAAGTTAATTGCTCTACTTCAAAGAAAAATATTCCCTTTGAAGGCAATCAATACTGTTTTATAGCCAATGGAACCTCTCTTGATGTTACTGCGACAGTTTGGTTGAATAATACAAGTTTTGGAAATTATTCAGTTCTATTTAATAAATTGGGGTACCTTAGAGAAAATGACAAAAGAATGCTTTATTATATTTTAAATAAAGAAACTAAAACTTTATACTTAAATTAATTTAATCAAAGTTATGTTGCGATTCTCTGGCTGCGTTCGGCAGCATACTACAAAAATCTAACCGCCTTTCGGCGGTTAGATTTTTTTGTGGAGATGGCGGGAATTGGTCACGAGTTACTAAGCTCAGACTTCGCATGGCTCGTCTTCGCTAAGTACTCGCGACCCCGGCTCAGAAAACCTCTCCCAGAGCTTTTCTTCCGCCTTTCAATTCCTGGCGGTCATCTTTATCCGCCAAACATAAAACCACCTCGCTTACGCTTGGTGGCTTATGTTTGTCGGTGGAGATGGCGGGAATTGAACCCGCGTGCACACGTTGTTTCTTTATGAGTCTACGTAACGTAGACAATTTTTTGGTTTTAAGTGACGATACTATAAAAGTATCAAAACGCAGCGTCACCGATCTTATTGATTTTGGATTGTAGTCTAAGAAACTCTACAAACCTATCCTGTATATATTGCGCCCTTTATCTACCTACAGAAAGAGTAGACAAGAACGTTGCAAGAGGGCGAGCTAGGCTCTAACCGTTGCAAATGCAAAGCTGTTTACTCCAAAAAATGGAGAAACAACTGCTTTTTGGGCTTTTGCATCTAAGGTTTCCTGAAGTTTAACGAGATTCTAGGACACTCGGTTACGCACATAAAGAATACAGACATGTGTCGAAGCATGTCATCCCCATATTATTGTCAGACCGTACTCCTATTTTGATTAGGGGGGTACCTATCTTCCGTCCTTGAGAGTTCTAAGGATTTCCTTGTTACTCTCGCGGGTTTTGATAGTCTGACGTTTGTCAAATTTCTTCTTTCCCTTTGCAATACCAAACTCAAGTTTGATTCTGCGCCCATCATTATACAACGATATTGGTACTATCGTCAAGCCTTTTTCCTTCTCCTTTTCTGCTAAAGCTAGTATTTCCTTCTTCTTTAGCAATAATCTTCTGTTCCTTTTTGGGTCATACCCATCAGGTGTATTGTTTGCCTGAAAAGCTGGTATATCTAGCCCTATTATAAAGGCTTCTCCTCCTCTAACTATAATATATGAACCCTCCATACTACCTCGGCCTCCCTTGATTGATTTTACTTCATGACCAAAAAGCTCAATACCAGCAACATGTTTGTCCTGTATATCGTAATTAAAGAAGACTTTTTGATTTTTGACTAAAATTTTCATTTTGATTGACCTTGGTGTCTGATGGGGCTTTGGTATTATATCATATCCAAACAGTTTGAAAGCAGTATTAATGACGAGGCGTTGGTATTTAAGGATTGTTTAGGTAAAAAAATAGGTCTCCCCGCCATAGTGGCGAAGAGACCTTAAAAGAGAATTACTGAGACCTGAAGTGACCAGATGAGGGCAGAGTCAAATCAGTTGTCAGCAAACTTTCCGCAACAATATGGTTTTAGTTCCGCCTAAATCTCATTGTGACGTAAACTATTCCTATTGCGTTCTTGCATTCAGTCAAACAAACAAACTGAATACATTTGTGGGTGTTTTAGATTGTCTGATGCACGGCATGAGCAGAACATACACCTCTCTTTTAGCCAATTCTTCATTTTGAAAGATTGACAACACCTAGGCAGCTTTTCGGTTAAAGCTTTAGGCTCGTCCTGCTGGAGCCTAGGTATCGTCTAGCTGGTCTTTACGCAATCTGCAGAAGCCAAATAACTAACGTGAGTCGGTTATGGGACGTGGCGTCCTGAGAACCCATCTAATGGGAACCATATAATACATAATTTTAGGATTTTGTCAATGTATATTGTGGTAAATTTAGTTCTTATTTGCTATACTTCGCCCAAATGACAAAAGACAACAATAAGCAAGATAATCAGGGTAAGGACTTATCGCAAAAGTCTAAGCTAGGATCAAAAACACCTAAGTCACCAAAGGTACCTAGAAAGATGCCCGAGGTTGGTGGTTTAATATTAAATAATTTTTTTGCCACATTCCTTATCTTCATAGCAATCATTGCTATGTACGTTTTGTTCTACAGTACTCCTGAGGTTATAAAGGAAATAAGTTTGTCAGAACTTGCAACAGATATAAATGATGGAAAAGTTTCAAGAGTTGAGGTTGTGGGGGATAAGGTTAATATTGAATACCTGGGTGTAGCAACTTCATCAACTGCAATTGCTGAAGTAATTCCCGTAGGTACCCCAGCGACTACGTCGTCAACTTCTATTGCTGCAATTGCATCTGTATTAAAGAAAACAACTCAAAAAGAAGCGCAAAGTTCACTTTCTGATTCATTAAAAAATCTTGGCGTTGATCCTTTGAAATTATCTCAAGTAAAAATAGAGAATAAGGATGATAGAGGTGCATGGTTCTGGGCTGCAAATATTATTCCCTTTGCACTACCTATAGTATTTTTGATTTTCATAATTTGGTACATATCAAAACAAGCACGTGGTGCCAATATGCAAGCAATGAGCTTTGGACAAACTCGAGCAAGAATGATTTCTCCTGATGATACAAAAGCAAAAGTTACATTCAAAGACGTTGCCGGAGCAAAAGAAGCAAAGCAAGAATTGGCGGAGATTGTAGACTTCTTAAAAAATCCTGAAAAATTTATTAAAATTGGAGCAAGAATTCCAAAGGGAATATTATTAACTGGTGCTCCTGGAACTGGAAAAACTCTTTTGGCCCGCGCTGTAGCAGGGGAGGCTGGTGTCGCATTCTTTTCTGTGTCTGGTGCAGAGTTTGTGGAAATGTTTGTTGGAGTTGGAGCGTCTCGTGTAAGAGATTTATTTAAGCTAGCAAAAGCATCTGCGCCTGCAATTATATTCATAGATGAAATTGACGCAGTAGGACGCGTTAGAGGAACTGGAATTGGCGGAGGAAATGATGAACGTGAACAAACACTCAATCAAATTCTTGTTGAGATGGATGGTTTTGAACCAACAGAAAAAGTTATTATGATGGCTGCAACAAACAGACCGGATGTTCTTGACCCCGCACTTCTTCGTCCTGGAAGATTTGATAGAAGAGTAATTATTGATCTACCAGATAGAAAAGATAGAGAAGCGATACTTGAGGTTCATACTAAAAATAAGCCACTTGCTGAGGATGTTAATTTGGATGTTATTGCATCACGTACATCAGGTCTGTCTGGTGCAGATTTGCATTCATTGGTTAATGAAGCTGCAATTCTTGCAGCAAGAGAAGATAGAACTAAGGTGGGGCAATATGATTTGATTCGTTCAATTGAAAAAGTATTATTAGGTCCTGAAAGAAAAAGTCATTTATTGGGAAAGAAGGAAAAGGAATTGACTGCATATCATGAGGCGGGACATGCTTTGCTTGCGTCAGTTCTAGAACATGCAGATCCTGTTCACAAGGTTTCCATAATTTCTCGTGGTCGTGCAGCTGGATACACAATGAAGCTTCCTCTTGAGGATAGAAAGTTACAATCTAAAAAAGAATTCTTGGATGACATTGTTGTTTCACTTGGTGGATATGTTGTTGAGAAACATATTTTTGACGAGTTAACTACTGGTTCATCAAATGATTTGCAGGTTGCAAGTGCCTTGGCGCGCGACATGGTTACAAGATATGGTATGTCAGATAAAATTGGTCCAATCGCACTAGAGGGAAACGGTAGAGCTATGTCTGGAAGAGGGGTGGGGGAGCAAGAATATTCTGCACAAACCGCAGCTGTGATTGATCAAGAAATTTCAAAAATTATGAATGATTCATATAAGATTGCGCTTGATGTTATAACTGAAAAGCGTAATGTTTTGGATGCTATTTCAGTTGCATTGATAGATAAAGAAACTTTGGAACAAGCTGATTTTGATGCAATTTTGGTTGCTAATGGAATTATGCCAAAGAAGAAGTCGGAGATTATATAGGTGTGAGATGGGGTTGACTACCTATTTATTACAGCCCTTTTCTAAAGATTAAAAGTGGTGTAATATGGGCACATGCGAGCATAGCTCAGTTGGTAGAGCAGTCGTCTTATACACGACCGGTCCTAGGTTCGAATCCTAGTGCTCGCACAAAAGGTTTTTCTTGAATATTTTTTGGAGAGGTATATAATAAAAAACGGATTTAAATCAGTGAGATGCACTGATTTTTCTTCATTCTATAATTCATACTAACCAGAAACTATGTGATGAAAACTAGCTCATTGTCGTTTAAATGTTCATTGTCAGGACACCATGTTGTGGGACGTCAGGTTCACATCTTGGTTGTTAATGATGTTGAATACCCAATTTCAAACACAAGTTACATGAGGGTGCTGGATGAAATATCTCATGTGGAGTGTGGTACTGAGGAGGGGTCTGTTCAGGTTGTTGAAATAGTCTGCGAGGAAAGACATTTGAAGTTCTGTGTCAGCCTGAGGGGGCTGAGGTACGTTTCCACATGGAGACAGTACATTGATCAAATGATTTATGATTCCGAGCAAATTGCACGTAGTCGCACAGTAAAGTCTGTGCCTGCTAATGATATTCTCCAGCGGGAGTTCGCATTCAGCTGAGGCTGAATGTTCAGAAACATACCCGGCCTCTCGAAGAGAGGCCGGGTATTTCTATTTCCAATTTTGTTTATTTTTTTCTACTTTCTCTATTCAAAATGTATTTCTCTTTTTGAATCAATTGTTTTTTTAAGTATAGGGTATTTTGATAGGGTAGAGTCTTCCTTAACTAATTTCTGTGCCTCAGCTCGCGCTGCCTCCACCATTTTAATATTTTTTATTGCTTCCATTCCAATATCATTTACTCCCCATTGTTTACCTCCATAAAGTTCTCCAGTACCCCTCAACTTCAAATCCATCTCCGATAATTCAAATCCATTCTTTGCAGTATTAAGTGCCTTGAGACGTTCAACTGTTTTGTCACTCTTGCTGTCACTTAGTACATAACAATATGCTTGATGATTACTTCTGATAACACGCCCGCGAAGCTGATGAAGTTGTGAAAGACCAAATCTCTCAGCACCCTCAATTAAAATGATTGTTGCATTTGGAACATTCACCCCAACCTCAACAACACTTGTTGCAACCAAGATATCAATTTCTTTTCTTTCAAAACTCTGCATAACCGCATCCTTTTCTTTAGGCTTCATTTTACTATGAAGAATATCGATATTCCATTCTTGAAATATTTTTTGCTTTAGTCTTTTTGCTTCCTCTACAACAGATTTAACATTCAGAGCTTGCTCCTTGTCAGGATCAGCTTCTTCTATTCTTGGACAAATAACATAAACTTGTCTTCCTTCAGCAAGTTCTTTTTTGATTTTTTCATATGTTGCATCTCTTTTTGGCTCAGTAATAATTTCCGTAATAATTGGTTTTCTTCCTGTGGGCATTTGATCAATCAAAGATAAATCTAAATCCCCATAAAGAGTTAGGGCAAGAGTTCTTGGAATTGGTGTTGCCGTCATTGATAGTAAATGGGGGACAACATCATGCTTGCGTGCTAACTTCTGTCTCTGTGCTGTTCCAAATCTATGTTGCTCATCAATTATTACATACGCCAGATCTTTGAATTTTACTGTCTTTTGAATTAATGCATGAGTTCCAATTAGTATTGCAATCTCACCACCCTCAACCCATTTCAATAATTGTGATCTTGAAATATCGGTCCATCCACCTTGATTAACCTTTGAAGGAAATTTTCTGCATCCCGTTCCGCTTATAAAACCAATAGAAATTGGCATATGTTTGAAATACTGAATAAAAGATTCGAAGTGTTGTTTTGCTAATATTTCTGTGGGGGCCATGTATGCAACCTGTAAGTTTCCAAAGTTTTGTGTTTTTGAGTCCTTGCCTTTTGGTCTTGTTGTCACAACTCCGTATGCTGTAGTTGCTGCAACGGCTGTTTTTCCTGAACCTACATCTCCTTCAAGAAGTCGGGACATTGGGGTGCCTTTTTTAAAATCGTTCAAAATATCTTTAATTGATTTTTGTTGAGAGGTGGTTAATGCAAAGGGGAATCTGCTAGTGAATTCTCCAAGAGTCTCTTTTGATGGTTCAATTATGTAAGCCTTTTCTTTTTCAGCCATAGCTCTAACTTGTTGATTTTTAATTTGAATATAAAACACTTCCTCAAATGCAAATCTTTTTCTAGCGACCTGAGCATCAGATTCCTTTTGAGGAGTATGAATCCAAACAAGAGATGTTTTAAGTGCTGGTAAATTATATTTCTTAAGAATGTCAGCGGGAACTGGGTCCTCTATTGATTCAAAAAGGGGATTCTTAAAAATTCTCTGAAGTGTGTGATAAATCCATTTTGATGTCACCCCTTTTGTCTCTGGGTATACTGGCGAAAAATGTTCTATTGGTGTTTCACTGCCTGCAAAAAGGTTTCTACCAATTTGGTCTGGCAGAGTTCCAACAGATTCTATTTCTGGATTCATCATTCCATTTGTTTCACCTCTTTTTGTAACCTTACCTGTAACTTTCACCAAACTTCCTTCTTGAATTAGTTTTGCAATGTAAGGTTGATGAAGCCATATGACTTTTATGTTTCCGGTGTTGTCGGTTACCACGCCCTCGGCCATTGCCATCTTACTCTTAAAACTTTTACCCGTTTTTAGTTTTCCAATTCTTCCGTATATTGTAGCGCTTTGGCCCACCATTAGGTCTTTGATATATTGGGCTTCAGATGTTCCACCATATCTTGTGGGGAAGTGCCTTAGAATATCACCAACAGTAAAAAGGTTTAATTTTTTAAGGTGTGGAACTTGATCAGGAGTAACCCTGATTACTGATGAAATGGGATAGTCTATGAATTTAAGGTGTGTGGATTTTTCTGTCATTTTTTATTTAAAATTTTCTACTATCATATGCCCAGTGAAGAACTGCTTGCCTCTGTCTGGTGTGACAGCTAAAATCTGCTGTTCTACAATTGTTAACTATTTGAGAAACATGACGTCTCATATTAAACCATCTTTTTATTTGTCTTTTATCTTCAGCAGGAATCCTTCTCCCCATATAATATCTGCAATACCATTGAAACCAACCTCTTGGATCTTCTTTATAAATCCATCCCTTGGCACGCCAAACAGAAAGTGGTTGACTTGCTCTTGTTTTAAAATAATTAATTTTGGCATCGTATTTGAGAGGGGAGAGTTTTGCTTCTTTGTACCAGTCCTTAGGAAACTCCTTACCACAGTCTGTCATGTACTTTCCACCAAAAACACCCAGTTCAAGCATTTCTTTAGGTGTAAGTTGAGGCTTGAAGATAGGGTCAAAATTTTTACCAACAGGTTCAACCAATGCATATGTATAGTTCTTCTGCATTTTGTCATTTACTGCTATTGTTTTTGGTTCTTTTTTCATGTCTATGTACCTAAGTTTACCATATCCAGCAGGACCTGTGTTTATAAAGAAAATATAAAGAAATACCAAACTTATGATTTTAGAAGGATCTAGTTATAGGTAATTGACTATACCCCCTAGGGGGTATAAAATATGAAATATGAAATCAGTAAAAACAGATATCAAGAAAGATGAAAAGAAAGATAAAATTCTGCGCCGTCTAAAATTAATAGAAGGTCAAATCAGAGGGTTATATCAAATGATCGAAAACGATACATATTGCATCGATGTAATTACTCAGACTTCAGCTGCAAAACAAGGTCTATCTAACGTTGAAGATCTTCTTTTAGAGCATCATTTGGGACATTGTGTTCTTAGGCAGGTTGCACAAGGTCAAACAGAAAAGGCAAAAGCTGAGATTCTAAAAGTATATAAGCTTAAGAGAAAATAAAAGTTTTGGGGTCAGGCACACGACTTAGGTCTACGACCAAAATCGCCTGACCCCAAAATTCAAAATTCACTATATATAAACATGAGAAAACAAATATTAAAAATCAAAGGTATGCATTGCGCTAGTTGTGCTGCAATAATTTCAAAAAAGATTGGTACATTAGATGGGGTGGGGGACGTCAATGTTAACATTGCAACTGAAAAAGCGGTAGTTGAATTTGATCCAGAAAAAACATCAATAGAAAGAATGAATAATGAAATAGAAAAACTCGGCTATACACTTAGTGGTGAAAATGAAAGTGCAATTCACGGTATGAGTCGTGTAGAAGATCATGGTATGGGACCAGGTATGGAGAATATGAGTGAGGAGGAACATCGTGTTCACACAGGTATTGGACAATCAAAAGAAGAAAAAAATAAGGAGCTGTCAGAGATGAGGTATAAAATTTGGTTTGTTTTGCCCGTGGCTATTTTAGTATTTATTGTCATGGTGTGGAATATCTTGATGAAGACTTTGCTTTCATCGTACATTTCAGAGGTACCTATTTCAATGTCATTGTTTAATTCAATTACAATGATACTTGGAACAATAGTTCTTTTTTGGATTGGACAACCATTCCTGCAAGGGGTTATTAGATTCATAAAATACAGGGTTGCAAATATGGATACGCTTATTGGTATTGGAACATTAACTGCATACATTTACAGTATTTTTATAACTCTATTTCCTCAAGCCGCTTTTGCGTTGCAACTTCCAGAATATACATATTTTGATGTTACGATTGTTGTAATTGGTTTTGTAATATTTGGAAAATATCTTGAAGCAAAATCTAAACTTCAAACAGGAGAGGCAATAGAAAAATTAATTGGACTGCAGGCAAAGATAGCTCTTGTCTTAAAAGATGGAATTGAAGTTGAAGTATCTATAAATGAAGTGCAGATTGGAGATATCGTTATCGTGAAACCCGGAGCAAAAATTCCAGTTGATGGGAAAATAATTGAAGGTGTGTCTAGCGTAGATGAATCTATGATTACTGGGGAGTCTATTCCTGCTGAAAAAAAAGTTGGAGATTTGGTTGTTGGTGCAACGATTAACAAACAAGGTAATTTTAAATTTATTGCCACAAAAGTTGGCGCAGACACACTTTTGTCACAAATTATTAGAATGGTAGAGGAGGCACAGGGCTCCAAAGCACCCATACAAGCGCTTGCTGATAAAATATCTGCAGTATTTGTTCCTATTGTTCTTGGTGTATCAATACTCACTCTTGCTGTATGGCTAACTGTTGGAACAATGTTTCTTGGTTTCTCGTCGGCACTTTCTTTTGGAATTTTAGCTTTTGTTGGAATATTAGTTATTGCTTGCCCATGTGCCCTAGGACTTGCAACTCCAACAGCAATCATTGTTGGGGTTGGGAAGGGGGCTGAATACGGAATCCTGATTAAGGATGCTGAGGCTCTTGAGAAATTAAGTAATGTTGATACGGTGGTACTTGATAAGACAGGAACAATTACAAAAGGAAAGCCAGAAGTAACTGATGTTATTATTTTGCATGAGGAATTCAGCGATGATCATATTTTGCAATTTGCAGCCAGTGTTGAAAAACTTTCAGAACACCCTCTTGCTGAAGCTATCGTTAATAAATCAATTGAAAAAAATATTACTCTTATTAAGATAGAAAATTTTATTGCACTTGAAGGAGTTGGTGTGAGAGGAGAAGGTGAGGGGAAAATTATTTATGTTCACAAACCAAATTTAAATGAGATAAGTCATGTTGGTAGAGGGCAAGAAATCGAAAAGATAAAAGAATTACAAGAACAAGGTAAGACCGTGGTTATTGTGGAGATTGATTCGCAAAAAATTGGATTAATTGCACTTAGCGATACTCTAAAAGAAGAGTCAGTGGAGGCGATTTCAAAACTTCATAAGCGTGGAATCAAAGTAGTGATGCTTACCGGAGATAATCATTTGGCAGCAATGTATATTGCCAAGCAAGCAAATATCGATAATGTGATTTCAGAAGTATTACCTGCTGAGAAGGCTGGAAAAATTAAAGAGCTTCAGGCAGAAGGTAAAAAAGTAGCAATGGTGGGAGACGGAATTAATGATGCTCCGGCTTTGGTTCAAGCTGATGTTGGAATCGCTATGGCTACAGGAACTGATGTTGCTATTGAGTCATCTGGCATTACGCTTTTACATGGGGACTTAAATAAACTGTCACAGGCGTTTGATCTTTCTCAAACTACAATGAGAACAATAAAGCAAAATCTTTTCTGGGCATTTATTTATAATATAATTGGAATTCCTGTAGCTGCTGGGTTACTGTATCCAATATGGGGTATAACTCTGAATCCCGTTTTCGCAGGATTGGCAATGGCCGGAAGTAGTGTTTCTGTTGTGACAAACTCACTAAGACTTGAAACTAAAAAATTAAAATAATATGCATAATCAAAATAATACGGGTAGAATGCAGGAAGAAATAGATGGGTCTAAAAAATATAAATTCTTTATCAAGGGAATGCATTGTAACGCCTGTGTACTTCTAACTGAAACTGAATTAAATGATCATGCAATGGTGGAAAAAGCTGTAGCAAATTTAGGTGGGGGATGTGTTGAAGTGATTGGAAATTTCAAAGGTAAGAGTGAGGAAGATATTGCAAAAGAGTTGTCGTTACTTGTAGAAAAGCATGGATATAAAATTTCTTCTGGAGAGGAACATAAAGAAGTGTTTGGGTCTAAAGATGGAGGTGTTCTGAATTCTCAGCACACAAAAGGAGCAAGCGTTTCAAAATGGTCTGATTTTAAAATCGCAGGTCCTGTCGCACTTGGTTTTCTAATTTTATTTTTACTACTTCAAAAAGTTGGCCTTATAAATCTTGTTGGCGGAGGAAATGTGACATATGGTACATCGTTTGTAGTCGGAATAATTGCATCACTTTCATCATGTATGGCAGTTGTTGGTGGTCTATTACTTTCAATGTCTGCTACTTTTGCAAAAGAAGGAGATAGAATTAAACCTCAAATAATGTTTCATGGAGGGCGTTTGATATCGTTCTTTATTTTGGGTGGAGTAATTGGTGCTGTAGGAAGTGCATTTACATTAAGTGCTTATGCAACATTTATTCTCGGAATATTGATAGCCGTTGTAATGTTCATCTTAGGTATAAATTTGCTCGATGTTTTTCCTTGGGCTAAAAAACTACAACCGGGGATGCCAAGATTTATTTCACAGAGAGCGCACGGCGTATCAAAATTAAATCACACCTTAACTCCATTACTCGTAGGTATTGCAACTTTCTTTTTACCTTGTGGATTTACTCAGTCAATGCAATTATATAGTTTAACAACAGGTAGTTTTATGGGCGGTACCTTAACAATGCTTTCCTTTGCGTTAGGTACGCTTCCAGTTCTCGCACTTATTAGCTTTAGTTCATTTAGTATAAAAAATAGCACAAAACAGGGGATATTCTTTAAGACGGCTGGTCTTATTGTAATTATGTTTGCTATCTTCAATTTAATAAATAGCTTGGTGGCGATTGGGTTTATTTCACCAATCTTTAATTTTTAATCTTTATGTCCGATAAAACACAATATATGAAAACAACCATAGCAGCAGTAATATTTGCCTTACTTTTAATTATAGTGGCATTCATAGTTTCATCGAGTGGAAACAATGGGGCGTCTGGAATTACTGGGGGTGTGAATGGAACAGGAGAAACAGATAGTAACGCGAGTAATGTCACGGTGGTAGATGGAAAGCAAATTATTGAAATTGATGTTAGGGGTGGATATAATCCTAGTAAGAGTATAGCTAAGGCTGGTATTCCAACTAGTATAAGATTCAAAACTAGAGGTACATTTGATTGCTCCTCGTCTATAAGAATTGCAAGTTTGAATGTTAATCAAATATTACCACAAACTGGTTCAACGGATATTGATGTTGGAAGCCAAGCTGCCGGTATACTAAATGGAACATGTGGAATGGGAATGTATAGATTTGAAGTAGATTTCAATTAATATCTGCAAATAATAGGGAGCTAAAAGTTGACGTTATTCTGTTTAAGGATAGAATAGGAATATAATAAAAAAATATGATAAAAGGATTTAAAGAATTTATATTAAGAGATAACATGATTACTTTGGCAGTTGGAGTTGCTGTTGGAGCTGCTTTCAGTAAGATTGTGGAAGCTATTGTTAAGGACTTGATTACTCCTTTGATTGGGGCTGTGGTTAAGTCTCCTGATTTTTCAAGCATCTTCTTTACAATCAACGACAGTAAATTTATGGTTGGAGACTTCATAAATTCACTAATGTCATTTTTCATAATCGTTTTCTCTGTTTATTTTTTTGTTCTAACTCCAATAAATATATTAATCGCAAGAGCTAAGCGCGATTTGAAAAAGTTGGAACCAAAAAAGAAGGAATGCCCGGAATGTTTGAGTGAGATTCCAAAAGAGGCAACAAGGTGTGCTTTCTGTACATCCAAGCTTTCCTAGTAATTATTTTGTTTCGTTTTTCTTTAGAATTTATTTATCAAAAACTCATGTGATTTTGCTAAAATTAATTAGTGGAAAAAGACTTCGAAAAATGGTCTGTGAAAAAGAGTGGTTTAGATGTCAGATTAAGATTTCCTTCAATTAAAGAAAGGGATGTTTTTTGGTGTTCAATTGGAGTAAACATAGGTGATGAAGAGAACGGGAAAAGCGATACTTTTTCACGACCCGTTTTGGTGTTTAAAAAGTTTAATAGAAATTTATTTTTGGGTATTCCTTTGACTAGTCAAAATAAGGATAATAAGTATTATATTAAAGTCCAATTAAAATCAGTGACTAGATCAGTAATGATTTCTCATATAAGGCTTTATGATAGTAGAAGGCTAGGTCCTAGAATTGGAAAGCTGGATAAAATAGGGTATAACGATGTTATTAAAAATATAGTAAATTTTATCCCCAAGCCTCTGGTGGAGACTTGGGGTAGCGACTAAGCGTCGATTTGTATTTGAATTCTATCAAATCAAACAAGGATGTCAAATACACAGTTAGATATTTTTGCGTACTGCCATTAGTAGTTTACCGAGATTATTTTCTCCATCTCCATTTTCTGTTGTTCCCCAAAATATGTCACCCCACCAATTCATTTCTTCAAGATGTTTGTTGTTTGTAGATTGGAGTTTTTGATAATTCTCAGGATTAATTTTTGGGTCAAATTTTTGCTTAACTAAATCTTCCATTATAGATAGTTTTATTGAATCCCATATAGCTGTAGGGTATCCATCTGGTATATTTTGTCTATTGAAATCTATTGAATCTAATTCTGTACATGTAGAGAAAAATTGTCTGGACTCAGGTTTCCATTTTGCCGCCTGATATGCAAGTTCTACGCTTGAATACTCTACATTATCTAGAAATACTTTTGCTGGCCAGAAATTACTCAGAAATCTGTATTCGCCAAAAAAGCCCTTTATTTCATTTTCATTGTGTATGGCAAACTTCTCCCATTCTCCTTTTTTGTATGCAGTTCCATTTGGCCCAGCTTCTGTATAAAGCAATTTTTTCATATTTAAACTATACATTATTTATGCATAGTTTGCTTTTTTTTTGCAGTGCGAGATAATTACCATATATAGGTCGATCATCAATTGCCTAGAGCGATAGTATATTATATTAGTGGAACGATTAAAATAATTAATATTATGCAAATAATTAAATGGGAACCATTTGGTGAGGTAGATAAATTTTTTGATGATCGCATTTTCCCATCTTTTCCGGTTATGCCTAAATTGGGTATGGATCTTGCTGTCGATATTTACGAAGAAAAAGATAAAGTTATTGCAAAAATGAGCTTGCCTGGAATTAAGTCTGACGAACTTGATATTTCACTGGAGGATGACATGTTAACAATTTCTGGCAGCAGGGAGGAAGAAAAGGAGGTTGATAAAAAGGATTACTACAGTAAGGAGATAAAGAGGGGTTCCTTTTCTCGATCTGTAAGACTACCAAAAGCTGTAGATTCTTCTAAGACAGAAGCGGAATATAAGGATGGTGTACTTGTGGTTACGATGCCCGTTGTTGAGGGGTCAAAGGAGAAATCAGTAAAAATAAAACTTAATAAATAACACTCATGAATCTTAATAAAAATAAAGTAGGTCTAGCTACAGGAAGTATAATGGGAGGATTTCACTTATGTTGGAGTCTTTTTGTGCTTATCGGATGGGCCCAGATTTATATGGATTGGATATTTGGATTACATTTTGTTAACAATCCATTTCAGGTACAGCCATTTTCATTTAGTATCGCTCTGACTTTGATTATATTTACATTCATTGTTGGGTATGTGGTTGGATGGTTAACAGCAATGCTATTGAATTGGTTTCATCGGACTGGAGTGTTGACTCGCTAGTTGGGGAAGGTTGACATAAAAATAACCCACACAATAGTTTTAGGCCTAGGGGTCAGCTATTGGGTGGGTTTTTTATTTTTCAGGTGTCTCTGCCGCGCTATATGATGCAAAAAGATTAGGCTTAAGAATGGGTAGGCTAAATACTTCTGAATATAATAAGATTATAGAAAATGTTGTAAATTTAATCCCCAAGCTTCTTGGAAAAGCTTGGGGTTGCGACTAAAAGTCTATTTGTACCTATAGTTTAACAAAGATACAGAGGGTGTCAAATTTTAAGGGTAATATGACTTGCGGAGGCAGAATTACGGTCGCTTCGCAACCTATTCTGCACTCTCGCAAAATATATGGGCTATGCCCATTATTTTGCGGAGGATGTGAGATTCGAACTCACGGGCCTGTTTCCAAGCCGACAGTTTAGTAAACTGTTGATTTAAGCCGCTCATCCAATCCTCCTTGTATGTGGCAGTATATCTTATTTTTGAGATATTTCAAACTTATTTGAATTTTTTGCCTTTTTACCTATAATACAGCTAATGTTTGATAAGGAAGTCAAAATTGAAGATTCCTGGAAGAAGGTTCTTTTGGGTGAGTTTAAAAAGCCGTATTTTAAGGCTTTATCTAGTTTTGTTCATGGAGAGTATTTGAAGGGTGGAGTTGAAACTTATCCAGCAAAACAAAACATCTTTAGAGCCTTCAATTTATGTTCGTTTGAGAATGTGAAAGTGGTGATTATTGGTCAGGATCCATATCATGGTCCAAATCAGGCAAATGGGCTGTGCTTCTCTGTTAACGATGGGGTTACGCCACCTCCATCGTTAAAAAATATTTATAAAGAAATTGAGAACGATTTACATATAGTTCCACAGAAAAGTGGAGATTTATCTAGATGGGCAAAACAAGGGGTGCTTCTTTTGAATGCGACATTAACTGTTGGTTCGCATGCTCCAGGGTCACATCAGAAAAAGGGGTGGGAGGAATTTACAGATTTTGTAATTGAAAAGTTATCTTCTGAGAGAGAAGGCTTGGTTTTTATATTGTGGGGAAATTATGCAAAAAAGAAGGGTAAAAAAATTGATACAAAAAAACATCTTGTACTTGAGGCAGCGCATCCATCGCCATTCTCAGTATACAAGGGGTTCTTTGGTACCAAGCATTTTAGTAAGACAAATAAATATCTTAAGAAACGTGGAGTAAGGGAGATTGATTGGAAATAATATTTGGGGTCAGGCACCATGGTGCCTGACCCCAAATAAGCTATTTTAGTAGTTCTGCAAAAGCCTCAGGCTGGAATCCAATTAATATGTTTCCATCTATATCAATTACAGGTACTCCCATTTGGCCACTTTTGGTAATCATTTCTTGTGCCTTTACTTGATCCTTTGTTACATCAATGTCTTCAAAGGGGATATTATTTTCATTGAAGTAATCTTTTGCGTATATACAGTATGGACATGTTTGAGTTCCGTAAACTATAACTTTGTGATTTGTTGTATTCATATTTTAATTTTTTAGTCTATTATTTGTATTTACAAATAAATTTTTTTAAGTCTTTAATAAATGCTTCTTTGGGAAGCTCGTAACAAATTCTTTTGCCGTCCCGTACAGGGATTACTAGTCCTTCACGAGACATGACTTGAAGGTGATGGGATACGATGGCTATGCCCATATGCAATTCTTCTGCTAGGTCAGATACGCATATTTTCTTCTTATTAAAAATAATGCATAGGATTTTGAGCCTACTTTCATCACCGGCTGTGCGTATTAACTTGGCTAATTCATTCAAATGCATGTTTGAATGATATATTAAATTACCGATGGTGTCAAACCTTGAATTGGTCGTAATTATCATGTAGTAAAATACTCTATTTTGTGCTATCTTAATGATGTTGGAGACGTGTCAGAGTGGTCTAACGTGCCTCTTTGCTAAAGAGGTGTGCCCTTTAAACGGCACCGAGGGTTCGAATCCCTCCGTCTCCGCCAAAATGCCTAAAAAAGTTTTATTCATATGCAAGGGAAATATGTTCAGAAGTCAGATGGCTATGTCTATTTATAATAAGCTTACAGATTCAAACGACTCTGACTCAGCAGGTACTTATACGGGGGCGGTAGATGAACCTGAGGGGCAGCTTTTGTGTAATGTGTTTTTAACAGAAGACTTCTTTGATTTAATGGAATTGAATGGCATGAATATAAGAATGAATAAGACAAGACGATTACTCCCAGAGATGCTAGAAGAACATAACGTTGTTGTTTCAATGGCACAAGAGCCATATATTCCAGATTTTCTGAGGAATGATAAAAAAGTTATTTGGTGGAAAGTGGAGGATCCAAAATTTGTTACAGCAGAAATTGCAAAGGATACTTATGAAAAGATATTTAAATTTGTTCAAGGATTGATTAGCGTAGAATGATAAACAAAAGAATGGCCGCTTTGCGTAAAACGCAAAGCGGCCAAGTTGATTGTGAAAAATCCCTATCCTACAAAACCCTCGTAGATCGCGCGTACAGCATTCTCATAATCGTCGTTTTTGACGCCGATGATAATACTGATTTCACTTGATCCCTGATTGATCATTTTCACATTAATTTTCTCATTTGCGAGCGCTGTAAAAACAATTGCGGCAATTCCAGGACGGTGGACCATGGCCTGTCCGACAATTGCAATCATAGCCATTCCCGAGGTTATTTTAATCAAATCTGGTGAACATATCTTTCTAATTTCTCGCACAACCTTTTGTTTTTTTCCATAAAGTTGTTTGTCATTAATGATGATGCTTAACGTATCAATACCCCCTGGTATGTGCTCAAAACTGATATCATTTTTCTCAAGTATGGTGAGAATTTTTCTAGCAAATCCAACCTGTCTGTTCATGATCGCCTTTTCCACTCTAATTGACGTGAAGTTTTTGCGACCAGCAACGCCCGTGATAACCCACGGTTTTCTTCCTTGTCCACCATCAGCAACAATGAGCGTTCCACTATTGCTAGGATCATTGGTGTTTCTTATGTTGATAGCAGTCCCTGTGTTTCGAAGAGGGAACATTGCTTCTTCATGAAATACACCGGCTCCCATATAGGAAAGTTCACGTTGTTCACGGTGAGTCATTGATTCAATTTTCATCGGCCTCTCAACCACTCTGGGATCTGCCATTAGAAAGCCTGACACGTCGGTCCAGTTTTCGTAGACAGCTGCTCTAACTGCGCAGGCAATTATTGCCCCCGTTATGTCAGAGCCACCTCGAGAAAAAGTCTTTATGAATCCATCTTGCGAGGCGCCGTAAAATCCTGGGATGACAGCTTTTTTGCCTTTGAGGATTTTTCCAATCTGCTTATAATCCTCAATGTGTTGTCCTTGCCTGTTAAAATTAATGCAAGTTGCTGGGTCCACAAAATCATATTCAAGAGCAATGGCAATAATTTTGCCCATAAGGTATTCACCTCTACTGATTGCATAGTCTAATGTTGCACCAGAGTTAATCCAGTGCGCAATTTCTACCATTTCTGCATGAATATCCAGCTTGATTCCAAGCTCTTGAACTATTTTAGAAAATCTATTGCTAACAATTTTCTGTACTCTTGCGTAGGAATGGCCGTTTTTGTGAAGCTGATGCCATTTCTCCAAAAGGGACGTAATTTTCTTGTCTTTGGAATGTCGCTTACCTGGGGCAGAGACTACAATGTATTGAAGCTCACTGTCTGCTTGAATGATGGCCAAAACTTTCTTTATCTGATTTGCGTCAGCAAGCGAGGTTCCACCAAACTTTGCGACTTTAATGTTTGCATTTATACCTTTACGTTTCATTGCGTGTCTATTTCTATTGGTTGTGTGTTGATTTATTGATTTAATTTACTACTATCTATCTGGTCAAAATACTACATAATTTAAGGTCTAATGTCCATTTTTTCATTTCTTTGTATTTTATCGATATTAGGCTTCATAAGCTAGTGTTAAACAGTTTACATGCACCACTTCATCCGCCTCTATTTTTTGTAAGTATTCATATACAACCCTACGGCACTCTTTTATTGTTGAGCCTGTTGTCATCACATCGTCCATAATTAAAATCTGCAATATAGGACTCTTGTTTTGATCTGTTTGATTGGTTTGACTAGTTATTTTTTTCAGGAGTAATTTTATACGGAATTTAAAATAATAACTTAATTGATATGCTCCGACTGTTTGTATACTGCGCTCATTTTTATTTAATCCCTTCTGTAAATCCTTGTTCAAATGAGGAATTATTGAATAGGGGATATATTCAAAGTTTGAGCAAACCGGCTTATCTGTGATTGTAAATGATTTGTTTTTACAAATTCCTTCAAAAAATCTTCTTAAATTCCTTATAAATAAGTGCATATGGTCAAAACTTTTTTTATTATGCCAAAATGAGGATGAAGGCACGCAAATAATGATATTTTGCAAATTTTCATTCACAAGTTCTTTAGCTACAGCCCTTAGTGGAATAAGGCTGTCTTGCGATTTATAAAATGTCTTATCGGTCTTAAATGACCATATCATTTTCTTTACATCGGCGTCTCCATAGCAAAAAATAGATTTAATTTTGCTATTTTCTCTTTTGTCTTCTTTTTCTTCACAATTAATTTGTTTATTGTTCATATTTTATTTTTTATGGTGTATACTATTAATAATAATGTTACGCACAGTAGAATGTCTGTATGGCTATTTATTGTATAAATAGTAAAGACAACACTGTATACATTTACATAACACACCTATGTCAAATTTTCTCCAAAGAATTTTCCAAGAAAACAACCAAAGCGTCATTGGTGTTGATATTGGCTCTTCTTCTATCAAGGTTGTGCAATTAAAAAAGCATCGTGGCAAGGCCGTACTTGAAACATATGGAGAAATTGCCCTTGCTCCATATGCAGGTCTTCAGGTTGGGCAGGTAGCAGTCCTGCCTGCTGAGAAAATTGCAGAGGCTATAAAAGATATTATTAAGGAAGCGAATGTCACAAGTCTTATTTCTGGAGTTTCAATTCCATTTAAATCTAGTCTTGTTTCCCTTATTGAGTTACCAAAAGTGAGTGATGCGGAGCTAAAAGAAATGATTCCCCTTGAGGCAAGAAAATATATCCCTGTTCCAATAAGTGAAGTGACTATGGATTGGTGGGTAATCCCTAATGAACATGGTGATTTAGATTTTGTGGACGCAGAAGATGAAGAGGGTGAAAAAACAAACGTGCCACAGAAGGTACAGGTTTTGGTTGTATCAATTCATAATGAAGTTCTCAGTAATTATAGTTCTATTGTAAATCAAGCTGGGCTTGATACTGGTTTTTTTGAAATTGAGATGTTCAGTAGTACAAGAGCTTTGATTTCTGGGGAAATTGAGCCTGTGATGATTTTTGACATGGGCGCAGCGGCTACAAAAATTTATATGATTGAAAGAGGTATAATTAAATCATCGCATATAATAAATAAAGGATCTCAAGAGGTTAGCACTAGTATCTCTAAGGGAATGAATGTTACTTTTGATAGTGCTGAGCATATGAAAAGGTCTCTTGGAACCCTAGCTCCAGCTGATGAGCAAAAAATATATGAAATTATTTCTCTTACTATGGATTATATTTTTTCAGAAGCAAATAGTGTACTTTTGAGTTACCAAAAAAGATTTAATAAAACTGTCTCAAAGGTTATTTTAACAGGAGGTGGTGTTGCTATGAAGGGGATTGTAGAAATGGCCGCAGCAAACTTTCAAACAACCGTAGAGATTGGAGATCCATTCAGTAAAGTTGAGGCACCTGCTTTTTTGGAGGGGGTATTGAAGAATGCGGGGCTAGAATTTGCTGTTGCTGTTGGGATTGCGCTAAGAAGACTTCAGGAGGTGTCATAAAAGCTGTATAAGAGTGAAAAACGATTTTACTTGTGGAAAACTTTTGAAAAACAATGCATTAAAATTGCAATTAGTGGTATACTATATTTAAATAATTCTTATGGAAACAAAGTTCCAATCATCATTTATACCAAAGCAACCGGTTAACGAACCAGTTAGGTCAAGAGCTGGCTCAAATATTTTCTTCTTGATTTCTTTTTTGATTTTTATTGCAAGTGGTGTGGCATCTGGTGCTGTCTATTTGTGGAGCAATCAATTGGATAGCAAAATTGCAGCAACAAACAATAGTTTAAATTTGGCCAGAAATTCATTCGATCAAAATACCATCAAAGAGTTTACTCATTTAAATGATAAAATAAATTCCGCTGATTTTCTTTTGAGACAACACGTTGCTCCATCAGTACTATTTGGAGTGATAGGGGATACAACACTTAAGAATGCAAGATTCACAAATTTCAAATATACAAACGCTGGTGGTGATAAAATTTCTATTTCCATGAGTGGCGAGGCTGTTAGTTATGAAGCTGTTGCGCTTCAAGCTAGTGCTTTTACTAATCCTAAATTAAGAAATGTTTTTAGAAACACTATTTTTAGTGACCCTGACCTAACTGCTTCTGGTAAAGCTGTGTTCTCTTTCACAACTGGAGTTGACCCTACTCTTTTGAATTATTACAAGATGAAGTCTGATCCAAATAATCAGGTTTACAAGAGGACTCCTCCATCTGATACTACGGTCGACACTACTCAACCAGCTAATGTAACAGGACAATAATATGAAAACCCTCGCACAAATATTTTTTATAGCTTCGGCCGTAGCTGCGTTTATTTTCTATATAAATCCAAACTATGCATTAATTCAGCAAAAGCAAGCTGATCTTCAAAAATTAGATGAAGCAAACGGTAAGGCTATGGAGTTAAGGGTTAAGAGAGAGAAATTGACATCTGATAGAAAGAAAATTGATGATGTTCAATTAAAAAATCTAGATAAGTTTCTCCCAGATGGAGTAGAAAACGTTAAGCTTATTATCGATATTCAACACATCGCCAATCTTGTTTTGTCTCAAAATATAAGAGGCGCAAAGGTTATCGGAGGTGCATCTAAGACTGGAGCTACAGGGAATGCTTCACCAAGCATAGGGTCTGATAACAAAAAATATGGAACAATCGCGCTTAACTTTGGCGTCACAACATCATATGATCAGTTTATTCTATTTCTACAAAGTCTTGAAGATAACCTTCGTCTAGTTGATGTTTCAGAAATTTCCTTTACAGCAGCAGACAATGATAAATATGATTTTAATGTGACCCTGCAGACTTATTGGCTAAAATAAAAACATGATTGAAACACTTAAAAAATTTAAATATTTAATCATCATAATCGTAGTTTTGATTGTTGCTTTTATTGCTTATACTATCTACACAAGCGGCGCTCCAACTACGGACTCTTCAACACTTCAGAAAACTTCTGTTGATACATCAACTACAGGCGCTGCATCTACCGGTTCTGTTGTGCCTAATAATGAATTAGCTAAGAGCTTCGTTGATCAATTACTTGCAATACAAAGTGTTGATTTAAAAGTGGCCTACTTTAAGGACCCTATATTTTTAGGGTTAGTTGATAATCACCTAGAAATACAAGTCCAAGAAATTGGTAGACCAAATCCTTTTGCACCAATCGGATCTGATTCCGGACAATCATCAGGTAGTTTCCAGGATATATCTGGTAATATTACAAATACGGCTGGAACTTCAACCGCTACATCCTCCGCTGTAAAATCTCCAGTGCTCGTTCCAAAAACTGCAACATCAAGCGCTCCAGCGGCCGCAACATCAAGCGCTACTAAAAAGAAAGCTGTTCCAGTGGCACTTCCACAATAATAAAATAAATATGAGTTTTTTAGACGTATTAGCAAAGCAAAATGTGATATCAGCGGAGGATATCCCATACATATCAGATGAAGCAACAACCACAGGTCAATCTGTAGAGGATATTTTGCGTGCCAAACAGATTAGTAATACAGCAATAGTAAAAGCAAAAGGTGAGTATCTTAAAATACCAACAAGAGAACTTGACGGAAAGGACATTGCTTTTGATGTTTTAAAATATATTCCAGAAGAATCTGCAAATCACTATAAAATTATTCCACTTGGTATTTCCGATGGAGTTCTTGAGGTTGGAATTGTGGATCCTGAGAATATTGAGGCGAGAGACGCTCTTAATTTTATTTCAAATAAGACAAATATGCCTTTTAAAATCTTCCTTATCTCTGAGGATGATTTCACCCAGGCATTAGCCGCTTATAATGGAATTGCCGGAGAAGTTAATAAAGCTCTCGGTGATTTAGAGACTGAATTTTCAGCAGAAGAGGTTGAAATGATGAAGGATAGAGGTGATCTTGGTAAGGCTCCTGCTGTTGGGGGAGCACCTAATATAATTGAAGACGCGCCAGTTACAAAAATTGTTGCAACAATCTTACGTTATGCAATTGAGGGAGGAGTATCTGACGTTCATATTGAACCAATGAAGGATAGAGTTCGTGTTCGTTTCCGAGTAGACGGTGTTTTATATACAAGTATTGTTTTGCCTGCAAAAGTTCACGACGCTCTTGTTGCGCGTATTAAAATTCTTTCCAATATTAAGCTCGATGAAAAACGTAAGCCACAAGATAACCGTTTTTCCGCAAGAATTGACGGAAGAAAGATTGACTTTCGTGTATCTACATTTCCAACATATTATGGAGAAAAAGTTGAAATGCGTATCTTGGATCAACAAAAAAGTGTTCAAAAACTTGATGAGTTAGGGTTTCCAGAGAGAAATCTTAAATTAATTAAAGAGGCATTAGATAAGCCTTATGGGTTAATCCTTATTTCTGGTCCTACAGGATCTGGAAAGACAACAACCCTTTATTCTATGGTTAAGGAGCTTGATTTGGAAGAAAACAATGTGCTGTCACTTGAGGATCCGGTTGAATATAATATTGAGGGATTAAGTCAGTCTCAGGTTAGACCAGAAATTGGATATACTTTTGCAACTGGATTGCGTACTACTCTTCGCCAGGACCCAGATATTATAATGGTTGGAGAGATTAGAGATAAGGAGACGGCGGAGTTGGCTATTCAAGCCGCTCTTACTGGTCACTTGGTGCTATCAACAATTCACACCAACTCAGCTGTTGGTATTATCCCTAGACTTGTGGACATGGGAATTGACCCTTATCTTATTGCTCCTACGTTGATTTTGGGAATGGCACAGCGTCTTGTTGGTAAGTCATATGAATCTGCTGTTACGACAATTCCAGTAGAAGGAAGTATTAAGACAATTTTTGACAAATTCCTTGAAGAAATCCCAACAGAATTTAGAGGGGTTATTCCTGAAATGAAGGACGTCTATAAAATTAGTCCCACTCCAGATTGTCCACGTGGAACAAAAGGAAGAATCGCTGTAACTGAAATGTTTGAGGTGGATAAAACAATGCAGGAAATTATTCTAAAAGAGCCAACTGAAATTGCAATTACAAAATATGCAAGAACTCAAGGTATGATTTTAATGAAAGAGGATGCTACAATCAAGGCTTTAAATAAAGTTATTCCGATGGAAGAAATCAGTAAAGTTTAGTAAGATCTATTGCGTAGAGAGAAGTGTTTTTTTTATGTTGGAATGTTACTATCTACATTTTTTTGTAATTGTTTTGTGATATAATAAAAACATGAACGGAGATATACCATTTAAAGTAATGATTGTGGATGATGATAAGTTTTTATTGAATATGTATTCAATAAAATTTACCAATAATAGATTTGATGTTACTTTAGCTGGCAATGGTTTGGTTGCTGTTACCAAACTAAAGGATGGATACGAACCTGATGTCATTCTTCTGGATGTTGTAATGCCTGTAATGGATGGCATAGAGGCGTTGAACGCAATCAGGGTGGACGGCCTAGCAAAGAGAGCTGCTATTATGATGCTTAGTAATCAAGGACAGCCATCTGATATTGAGAAGGCCAAAAGTCTTGGTGTTGATGGTTATATTGTTAAGGCAACATCTATTCCATCAGAAATTGTCACAGAAGTTTTTGCTCTTTTAGAGAGAACAAAAGATAGAAGGGTAGGTGTTTCTATATAATTTTAAACTATTAAAATAAAAAATATGAATTACGAACAAGAATTAAAAGACCTTTTATCAACAGTTACCCTAGAGGGGGCGTCTGATTTACACTTGTCTGAGGGTAGACATCCAACAGTTAGAGTTAATGGGGTTTTAATTCCATTAGTTAAAAAACCACTTCTTACACATGATGATATTGATTCCTTGTTAAATTTAATGATAGATGAAGCTTCTCGTAAAAGATTTTTAGACAATAAAGAGTTGGACTTCTCGTATCAGTTTAATGAAGTGTCAAGATTTAGAGGTAATGCGTATATACAAAGAAGTGCTCATACTATTGCACTTAGACTTATTCAAAATAAAATAAAGACACTTAAGGAGTTAGGGTTACCAGAAATTCTGGAAAGCTTTGCCAGAATGAAGCAAGGTTTCTTTTTGGTAGTTGGTCCAGTTGGACAAGGCAAGTCAACAACCCTGGCGTCTATGGTTGAACTTATTAATCAAGAAAGAGCAGAACATATTATCACAATTGAAAACCCCATTGAATATTTGTATGAACAAAAGAAATCTATTATTGACCAAAGAGAGATTTTTGTTGATACAAATAGTTTTGAAGCTGCACTAACCTCAGTTTTGCGTCAAGACGTTAACGTTATTCTATTGGGAGAGATGAGGAATACGGAGACAATATCAGCTGCGGTAACAGCAGCCGAGACTGGTCACTTAGTTCTTTCAACACTTCATACTAATAATGCATCGCAAACCATTGATAGAATTATAGATTCATTTCCACCTGAACAACAGGATCAAATTAGAACACAGCTGGCATCATCCTTAACCGGAATATTTTCACAAAGATTAATTCCAAAAATTTCAGGTGGAATGGTTCCTGCCTTTGAGCTTATGATTGCAAACAACGCAACAGCAAACTTAATTAGAGAGAAAAGATCATATGAAATAAATACCGTAATTGAAACGGGAATGGGTGATGGTATGATTGATATGAATAGGTCCCTTGCGGAGCTAGTAAGACGTGGGGAAATTTCAATTGAATCTGCATATAAGCATTCTTTGAATCCAAAAAATCTAGAAAGAATGGTATAATTTAAACAAATCTAAAAAAGATGTTATTCAAATACAAAGCAATAGGAGAAGGTGGAGCCGAGAGTGAAGGAACAATTGATGCAATCAATGTTGATATTGCCATAAACTCTCTTCAAAGAAGAAATCTGACAATTTCCTCAATTAAGCCAGCTGAAGATAAAGGTCTTTTAAGTAGAGATTTGGCTATTTTTGGTACAGGTATCTCAAACAAGGATATTGTTATTTTGTCTCGTCAGTTGGCTACACTCTTTACTGCGCAGGTTTCTGCTCTTAGAATCTTTAGATTGCTAGCGGGGGAAATGGAGAATAAGAATCTTAGAATAATTCTTTCAGAAGTTGCAGAAGATATTCAGGGTGGTACATCCATGTCATCTGCTTTGTCAAAGCATCCAAGAGTTTTCTCCTCTTTTTATACAAACATGATCAAGGCGGGGGAGGAGTCTGGTAAGTTGGATGAGACATTTGAATACCTAGCTGACTATCTTGATAGAAGTTATGAAGTTTCATCAAAGGTTAAGAATGCCTTAATTTATCCAGCCTTTGTTATCTTCACATTCTTTGCCGTTATGATTCTGATGCTTACTGTGGTTATTCCAAAAATCTCTTCAATTATTCTTGATTCTGGACAAGAGGTTCCTATTTATACAAAAATTGTTATTGGACTTAGTAATTTTATGGTGAGATATGGATTCTTCTTTTTGGCGGTGTTCATTGCAGGAATTATTTTACTTATTTATTACGCAAGAACACCAGCTGGCAAGGACTCGTTTGCAAAATTTAAATTAGAGATTCCTTATGTAAGTAGTTTGTATAAGAAACTGTATCTTTCAAGAATTGCAGATAACATGAACACACAGCTAATTTCTGGTGTTCCTATGGTTAAAGCACTTGAACTTACAAGTAAGGTTGTGGACAATAAAGTTTATGAAGATTTGTTGAATGACGCATTGGAAGCGGTTAGAGGTGGTAAGTCATTGTCTGATTCATTGATGCCCTATCAAAAAGAAATTCCAGGAATTATGGTACAGATGGTTAAGGTTGGAGAGGAGACGGGAGATGTGGGTGGAATTCTAAAGACTCTTGCTAAATTCTATCAAAGAGAGGTTATGCAAGCAGTTGATACACTTGTGGACTTGATTGAACCTATTATGATTGTTGCACTTGGTCTTGGTGTTGGATTCTTGCTCGCGTCAGTTTTGATTCCTATTTACAACGTGTCTTCATCTATGTAGTAATTGGGAAAGAAGGAAAAAAGTAATGGACGCAAATGACCTATCCACACATCAAAATAGCCTATTTGTATATATAGTATATAATTAAACATACGTGAATGTCTATTTAAGACACTCACGTAATTTTGAAATCAAAATCAAGTTAAAAATCAGTTTCGGTTTTCGGCCAGTCTCATTGTTATAACAATTAAATTTAAAAATAGTTTATGAAAAATTCAAATAAAGGTTTCACATTGATCGAGCTCTTGGTAGTTATTGCTATCATCGGTATTCTTTCATCTGTTGTGTTAGCTTCACTTACAACAGCGAGAACAAAAGGACAGGATGCAGCTATCCAATCTGAGCTTTCAAACATGAGAGCTCAGGCGGAGTTGTATTATTCGACAGCTGGAAGTTACAGTAGTTCTACTGACTGTACCGGTGGTATTTTTATCGCAGATACAGGCTTAAAAACTCTTATAACGGATGTTAAGACAAAAACTTCACCAGTAAATTCCGTTTATTGTACCGCATCAACTACAGCTTGGGCTGTAGCAGCAAAGACGTCTGGCGCATATTGGTGTGTAGATAGTACTGGAAAATCAGCTTCTACAACAGGAAATACAGTTACGGGGGGTGTTTGTGGAAGTTAATTTGACATAGTTTGGGAGAATTAAAAACCGAGTTTGGAGATATTCCGGCTCGGTTTTTTTGTTGTTCTAAAATCACAAAATACAGCTGGAAACTACCCAATCGCCAGCACACCAATAATAATGTATTATATAGACATGACCATTTTCTTATCATTTGCCTTTTTTATTTTTGGCGCCATTATTGGAAGTTTCTTGAATGTAGTTTTATATAGATTTAATACAGGGAGGGGGTTGGGGGGTCGCTCTAAATGTCCATCGTGCAGAAGAACATTGTCTGTAATAGACCTGTTCCCAATTTTCAGTTGGATATTCCTAAAAGGAAAATGTAGAACGTGTAAAAGTAAGATATCTCCACAATATGTATTGGTAGAGATTTTCACTGCCGTTCTGTTTTTGTTTGTATATTTAAAAAACGCAGCAATACTTGAGGTGTCGCCATTAATTTTTGGTGTATCTGTAGGGGTATCTTTAATAATTATGTGTTTGCTGGTTCTGATGACAGTTTATGATTTCAAGCATAAAATTATTCCCGATGAATTCTCATACGCATTTGCTGCTATAGCATTTCTTCAGATTTTTCTCAGCTTCAATTATGAAACTTCTAGTATTCTTTTTGGCATACCACTGAACTTTGATGGGTATATGATGCTACTTTCTGGAATCTTCGTTGCATTTCCATTCTATTTCATTTGGCTTATCTCAGGAGGGAAGTGGATGGGACTTGGTGATGCAAAGCTCGGGTTAGGAATCGGATGGCTTCTTGGAGTTAAATATGGCTTCTCAGCTGTTGTTTTTGCCTTCTGGATTGGAGCAATAATATCACTTATTGCAATGGGAGGCGTTGCTGTGATGAAATTTATATCAAAAAAGACGGCAAACAGAAAGAATAGAATGGGAATACAAAGTGATTTCAAGCAACTGTATTCTGTTAAATTTCAAAGTGAGATACCGTTTGCACCATTCCTAATACTTGGACTGTTGATTGTATTCTTCTTAAATATTTCTGTAATGGATTTTCTTGCGATATTTAATTCATAATTTACTATTTTCTTGTTTTCTGTTGTGTTACAATATAGCTAATGAAGGTAATTTTTTCTAAAAAAAATAAGCAGATTGTAAAGCTAAAGAATGGGGGGTTTACTATGATTGAGCTTATTGTTGTTCTTGGTATTTTTGCTGTAATTATGGGTGCTGCATTATTTAATCAGACTGGATTGAATAGTAGTATTTTGATAACGAACCTTGCGTATGAGACTGCACTTTCTGTAAGAGAGGCACAGACCTATGGTATTGGAGTGAGAGCAACAGCCTCTGCCAATCCTAATTTTAATATGGGATATGGTGCGTATTTTGATATGGGAATTTCAAATCAAGTTGTTGTATTTGGTGACGCTGATGATAACAAAGTGCCCCGCATACTTGAGTCTGATGGTCAACCATCAGAAGTTCAATCAATGTATCAAATTCAGAACCAGAGAGGAAATAAAATTACAGGAGCTTGCGTCGCCCATGGTACTGACCCTGCCTGTATGTCTCTGCAATCTAGTGAAAAACTAGCTATAATGTTTAAAAGACCAAATCCTGAGGCTACTTTTTATGTTGTTGATGCTAGTCTTGGTGTCACTCAGGCTGTGGGTCCTGCAAGAATTATTGTAAACAATGCGGAGGGGACAAACTGTAGAGCTATTGTAGTTGAAGTTACTGGGCAGATAAGAGTTGAGAATCCGGGGGTTCCTAATCCAGGACTTAATTGTACAACACCCACTACTCCAATTCCGTAAAATAATGTGAGGTTCTATTGAAAAATAGTAAATAATAAAAAAATGATTAGAAATAATAATAAAAATAAAACTGAAAAGAATACCAATCAAAAAAGAGGTTTTACCCTTATTGAGGTTATGGTTTCTGTTAGTTTATTTGCTATGGTTATGACTCTGAGTCTTGGAGCAATCTTATCTATCGTTGATGGTAACAAAAAAGCTCAAGCAATAAATGCTGTAGCTAATAACTTAAACTTTGCAGTCGAAAGTATGGTCAGAGACATTAAAACAGGATATGCTTACACCTGTACTGTGAATGTTATTTCAGCATCCACGACTTCTAATCTATCTGGTGATAATGGTTGTACTCCCAATACGTCGTTCTTCTCTATTTCCCTAGTATCCACAATTACAGGTGAAAAAAGAGGTGTTAGATATTATCGTGAAGTGACAGACGGTAAGGGTAGAATATGGAAAGAAACCCGCACAGGGTCCGAAGTCGTTTCCCAATATCCATTAACATCACCAGAAGTTGATATTAAGGATTTAAAATTTGTTGTGAGTAATCCCATCTCTGCAAATTATACTGGTCAACCGAGTGTGTTTCTTACGATGAATGGAACGGCAAATGTGAACCCAACCCAGACTTCTGATTTTACAGTGCAGACATATATTTCTCAAAGAAATCTAAATCTACCAAAATAATAAATATGTTCCTGAAAAAAATAAAATTAAATATTGGTAAGGTGAGAAGTAACGCAGGCTTAACTATGGTAGAAACTTTGGTCGCAATTTCTATTTTGACAATTGCTGTTATTGGGCCTCTCGGAATTATTGCGCAGGCTTTGCATTCATCGTATTACACAAGAGACCAAATGACCGCTTATTATCTGGCGCAGGAGGCAATTGAATATGTAAGGAATTTGAGAGATGTTCAGAGCATTGGAATTACGGGGTTTTACGTTGATAATGCGAAATATGCTGATAGAAGAATATGGCTTGGAGATAATACAGCTGACGGTGTATTCGGAACCAAGATGATACTGACGGCTCCTAATGCTGCAACTACTAAGACAAATACAGTATCCTTGACTATAGGTGTTGGTGGATATCAATTTGATGCATACAATGATAATTTTTTAAAGATTGGGGATGGTATTTTTGGTAAAACAACAGGGAGTGTAGTAACAGATTCTATATTTAAAAGAGAGATATATTTTGAAAGAGTACCTATGCCTACAGGTACTCAACCGGCAGTCCCGCAAGAAATTGTTATGGTTGTGAATATGTATTGGAAAACTGGAAGTAGTCAATCAAAGCTTACTTTAAAAGAGTATTTTACAAACTGGGCTTCTAAAAATGGTTTATAATTTAAGTAATATAATTACAATATGATTAATTTAAATAAACTGATGAAAAACAAAAAGAACAGCACAAGAGAAAGCAGATCTTCTGGTTTTACACTCTTTGTGGCTATGGTTGTCTCAAGCCTTCTGCTTGCTGTTGGTTTTTCTATTGGGAATATTATTTTGAAGCAATTACTTCTTGCAGGCTCAGGAAAAGATTCACAGATTGCTTTTTATGCAGCTGACTCTGGCTCTGAATGTGTACAGTTTTGGGATGTAAAAAATGCTGATGGAACAAATGTTTTGGATGATGGTCCATTTTCTGCATCTTCTACTGTTGTCGCAGCTACACCTACACCTATACCTATACCCACCGAAAATGCAACTATTCGTTGCGGAGCTGGTAAAATATATGCATCAAAAATGGTGTCTTTTGATGCAGCAACCTCAACTTTAATTATTGATTATTCAAATAATACCGATGGATATCCGTCTTGTGCAAAAGTCGTGATTGCTAAAGGTTATAATAGTGCAACAGATGATTTGGGTAATACAGAAAACGTACCCTACACCAGAATTATTTCTAGAGGATATAATTCTGGTGTAACAGCCGATAAAATAGGTTGTAATACTGCAAATCCAAGAACGGTAGAAAGAGGTCTGGATGTACAATACTAATGATTTAGGACTATGTATGACTATTGGGTGTTTGAGTGCCGTCGTGACTGACCCCGTGCTTAAATTGTGTTAAACTGTTGCTATGACTCAATCTAAAAAAGAGCAGGGTGGTAATCAGAGTGGTGAGCAAACAAAGGCTGAGATTAGGGAGAGAATGAAAAAGCTCGCTCTTGCTATTGAACACCATAGATATAATTATCATGTACTTGATAAGGAGGAAATTTCAGCAGAAGCCTTAGACTCATTAAAAAGAGAGTTATCCAATCTAGAAGCAATGTATCCTGACTTGGTTGATGCTGATTCTCCATCGAAACGAGTAGCAGGAAAACCGCTAAAGCAATTTGAAAAAGTCATTCACAAAGTTCCTCAATGGTCATTTAATGATGCATTCACAGAGCAGGACATGAGAGATTTTGATGCGCGTGTTGAAAGGCAATTAACATCAGTGCTCGGTGAATCTAATATTAAGTATACGTATGACTGTGAACTTAAAATTGATGGATTAAAGGTTGTTCTGGAATATGTTGACGGCGTTTTGATTCAGGCTGCAACTAGAGGGGATGGAAAAGTTGGTGAGAATGTAACGATGAATGTTAGAACAATTCAGTCCGTACCTCTTAAATTAAGAAAGCCGATTTCTGTTATTGCGGAAGGGGAAGTGTGGCTTAGCAAAAGTAATTTTGAAAGATTAAATAAGGAGCAGGAGCATAAGGGATTGCCTTTGTTTGCTAATCCAAGAAATGTTGCAGCTGGATCAATTAGACAATTGGACTCAAAAATTGTTGCTGATAGAAAATTGGATGTTTTTGTTTATGATCTTGCTCAATTGGGAGGAGGTAAAATTTTAGAGCCTGAAACTCAAATAAACGAGTTGGCATTTTTGGCAGACCTTGGGTTCAAGGTTAATAAAAACGCAAAGCATTGCAAGGATATTGATGAAGTTATAAGTTTCTGGAAGAAATGGCAAACACTTTCCAAAAAAGAAGACTATTGGATTGATGGGGTTGTGATTAAAGTTAATGAAGTTAAATATCAAAAAGCTCTTGGCTACACTGGAAAAGCGCCAAGATTTGGTATCGCCTTTAAGTTTCAAGCAGAGCAAGTGACAACTGTTGTTGAGGATATTAAATTACAGGTTGGAAGGACTGGTGTTTTGACACCTGTTGCTCATTTAACTCCAGTTGAGGTTGCTGGTTCTGTTGTTTCTAGAGCGACACTTCATAATGAAGATGAAATTGATCGCCTTGATGTTAGAATTGGCGATACTGTAATTCTGCAAAAAGCTGGCGATGTTATTCCCGACATTGTAAGTGTATTGAAGGAAATGCGAACAGGAAAAGAAAAGAAATATAAATTTCCTACGTATGTTCCAGAATGTGGGGGAGATGGAAGTATAGAAAGAATTCCAGGACAATCTGCTTGGAGATGTATTGCAAAAGATTCTGATGTTCAACAAAGAAGAAAATTGTATCACTTTGTTTCTAAAAAGTGTTTTGATATAGACGGATTTGGACCTCGTCAAATTGATATATTCGTTGAGAATAATTTAATCTCTTCATTTGACGATATTTTTACTCTAACTCGTGGTGATATTCTTGCACTTCCAAGATTTGCTGAAAAGTCCGCTGATAATTTGATAGAGGGAATTGAACGTTCAAAAAAGATTAGTTTGCCTAGATTCATATTTTCATTATCAATTCTTCATGTAGGGGAGGAGACTGCAGAGTGTGTGGCTGGAAAGTTTAATACATTGGAAAAGCTGATGAAGGCAAGTGTTGATGATTTAAGAAGTGTGGAGGGAGTGGGTGATGTTGTTGCAAATTCTATTTACGATTGGTTTCAAAGTGCAGCCAATTTAGAATTAGTAAATAGATTATTAGAGTATGTGGAGGTACAGAAGTTTGTATCACCACTTGAGGCATTAAAAGACAGAGTTGCTAGTATGGGTGTAAAGGCTGGAGATGGATCGAAGGGGGATAAAGAGAAGTCTGTCAACTTTATTGGTAAAACCTTTGTTCTAACCGGTTCGCTCCCAACTATGACCCGCGATGAAGCAAAAGATATAATCAAGTCACTGGGAGGTGATGTTAATAGTTCTGTGTCCGCCAAAACGGATTATGTTTTGGCGGGCGAAAGCTCGGGATCCAAATATGAGAAAGCACTGGAATTAGGTGTTAAAATAATCGATGAAAAGGAGTTTAGAAAGCTGTCTGGATTATAATAGTTGACTTGACTCACGCTACCATAAGTATATACTTATGGTATATGAAAACACAGGTCAATCTAAAGATAGATAATGATGTAAAGGTACAAGCCCAGCAAAGAGCCTTTGATCTAGGGCTGTCTTTGAGTTCAATAGTGAACGCAACACTAAAGCAATTTGCAAGAACTGGTCAGCTTGAATTTTCTACATCAACAACCATAACACCACGTTTAGAGTCTTTAATTGTTGAAGCAAGGAAAGAATATAAAGAAGGTAAAACCTCGGGCCCATTTGATAATACCAATGATTTAATGAAGCATCTTAATTCTTAATCTCTAGTCGTCATAATGAACCTTACTAATGATAATAACCACTACCAATAAATTTGATAAGCAATTTAAAAAACAGGACCAAAGAATTAAAAATGAGTTCAGGGCTAGAATAGGAATTTTTATAAAAGACTCAGGTGATAGGTCTCTAAATATTCATAGACTATCTGGTAAGTTAAAGGATTTATGGAGTTTGAATGTAACAGGGGATGTTAGAGTTATTTTTGATAAAAGTCAGAAAGATGTGGTTATTCTAGTCGAAATTGGTTCGCATAGCGAACTTTATTAGTAGAGTTTAATTTTAATAAAATGTACTACATTTTATGAAGATAGGCCTAAGTCTCACCAGACCTCGACATTTGAAAATCGTCCCAATAATGCTACTATAACAAACATGACAATCACATCAGAAGATATACAAAAATTGGCTAGCCTTGCACGTATTAAGGTTGCAAATGAAGAGGCTGAGCAATACGCTACGGAGATAAGCCATATTCTGAAGTATGTAGATCAAATACAAGAGGTGACAGAAGGTGCTGATACTACAAGCGCTTCAATTAAAAACCCATCGGATCTTTCTCATAGAAATGTAATGAGAGATGATGTTGCTGATCAATTGCTTAATCCAGTTCCACAAAAGCTGGTAGAGGCTGCTCCAAAGCATCAAGATGGATTGGTGGAGGTTAAGAAAATTCTCGGCTAACGATTTGGGGTCAGGCACCATGGTGCCTGACCCCAACAAAAAATATGACTACAATAGATCTAAAATCACTCACAATATCATCAGTAAAAGAAATGTTTGCAAACGGCACATTAACCAGTGTTGATTTGGTGCAAGCTTATCTTGATCAAATAAATTTAAAAGACAAAGATATAAATGCATTTAGAGAGGTTTTTGCAGACGCACTTGAACAAGCAAAAAAAGCTGATGACGAAAGAAAGGGAGGAGGAGACCTTTCAGCGAGAGCCCTGCTTGGAATTCCTTTTGCAATCAAGGACAATATTTTAACAGAAGGAAAGCACGCGGGAGCTTCATCGAAAATCCTGGAAAATTATATTAGCGCCTATGATTCAAATGTAATCACAAAACTAAAAGCAGTCGGAGCTATTTTTATCGGAAGAGTGAATATGGATGAATTTGCCATGGGAGGTTCAACTGAGAACTCCGCATATGGGGTAACAAAAAATCCAAATGATTTATCTCGTGTTGCCGGAGGCTCATCAGGTGGATCAGCGGCTTCGGTTGCAATGGACGCCGTACTTGTTTCACTTGGATCAGATACAGGTGGATCAATTAGACAACCCGCAAGTTACTGCGGAGTAGTTGGACTTAAGCCAACATATGGAAGAGTTTCTCGTCATGGACTAATGGCGATGGGGTCGTCACTAGACGTAATCGGACCAATCGCAAAAACAGTTGAAGAAACGGAACAAATTTTTAATGTAATAAAAGGACAGGATAGATATGACGCAACCTCACTTTCAGATGAAGAGGTGAAGAATACAGTCGCAAATACATCAAGAATAGATTTGAATAAATTAAGAATAGGAATTGTTCCTGAGCTTATGAATATGGGTGGAATTGATCCAGCTGTTCTTAAGAATTTAAATGAATCAATAGAAAAACTTAAAAAAGCAGGGGTTGAGATAAAAGAAGTTAGTCTTCCTCATATAAAATATTCACTAGCTGTTTATTATATTTTGATGCCAGCTGAGGTTTCATCGAACATGGCAAGATTTGATGCTGTAAAATACGGTTCAAAAATTGAGGGCGATGATTTACTTGGTGACTATCTAAATACCAGAGGGGGATTATTGGGAAAGGAAGTTAGAAGAAGAATAATTTTAGGAACCTATGTGCTTTCATCTGGATATCATGATGCGTATTATAACAAGGCCAATATTGTCAGAGATTTGATTGCACAAGATTTCAAAAAAGCATTTGAGGAAGTTGATGTCATCCTGACACCAACAGCACCAAGTCCAGCTTTTAAAATTGGCCAAAATACTAGTGATCCAGTTCAAATGTATTTAGAAGATATATTTACGGTTACTGCAAACCTAATTGGAATCCCAGCTATTTCTGTTCCATCGGGTTATGTAGAAGCAGAAGAGAAAGATTCTTCAAGTGTAAATTCTATAGAAAATAATGGGGGAAAAATAAAATTACCACTTGGTATTCAATTCATGGCACCGTCATGTAGAGAAGACGTTTTGTTTGCAATAGGAAAGAAGTTTGAAGAGGTGAGATAGTCATTGTTTGATTGTATTTGGCGTTATGTTGTCGATTTTTTTCGATAAAGCTGTATAATATAAGTATGATGAAAACTAAAACTAATAGAGAAAGAGCTTTCACTTTAATTGAGCTTCTCGTTGTTGTTGCGATAATCGCACTAATGTCATCAATTGTTCTAAATAATCTTGCTAGCACAAGAATGAAAACTAATGATACAAAGATAACAGAGGACTTGAGGCAGTTTAGAATAGCTGCAGATCTTTATTATAATGATACACATACATTTCCGCCAACAGATGGAACTACCGTTGCGCTGAATAATCAAAAGGAAAATAAGGTTTTGGGTTTGCAGAGAACGGCTGGACACAACAATGAACAAAGAGCAAATTGGGCAAACAAACTTTCGTTTTTTATTAAAAAGGCTGATGCATCAGCCACACATAGTACGACACAGCTTTGTGTAAACTTTGATAATGCGGCGGCGGCATTGGTAGCAAAAAAATACATGCCAGCCGTACCCGTTCACCCATATGATGATGATGCAGCAGGGATTTGTTATAAGGCAATTAAAACTGACACAACGTTTGCAACTTACTCTATTTTGACAGCTCAAGTTGGAGTAAGTGGAGGTGGGTCAGAATCAAGTGGTATTATAAACAAGAGAACTGGTTTTATTTTAGGGGACACGAGTCCTGCGGCTATTGATGTTTTGAATAATGGAGGCGAAAACGAAAATGGGTACACGTATGGTGTTGTGGAGTATACTGTTGGAGCTGGTGAATCTGAAGTTTCTGAGAGACCCTTCCCTGCAGGACATGATGGTTTAGAGGCATCTACCAATATAAGCGACTCCGTTGATGCCGTTGCTGGTATTACAAATGGTGCCCCTGCTATTTCTAATGGTTCAGGAGGAAGCTTCTATGAGACTGTCTTTGCTCCAATCGTAAATACCATTACTTCTCCATCTCCACAGGAGAATACAGCAGATCTTTGTAACGATCATATCGATAATGATGGTGATGGAGCTAGTGATAATTATGATGCAGATTGTGCCGGTTTTTTGCACTCGGGTGCTCACCCTTTTCTATCACGTCCTGAAAATACTTTAACAACATGTCATGACGGTATAGATAATGATTTGGATAATGATGTGGATTCAGCGGATACGGATTGTACTACTGAGGCTGTTTGTCCTGAAGGTCTGGTGTTCCTTACAGACGGAACGGAAAATACTGCCAATGGTACATGCGCAGCCTCGGTTGATCAAAGAAAGACGTCTGTTGAACCTTACTGTGCTGGAGCAACGGAGACCACATATTTTGACTATGTAACTAACACCTGTGTTGACACCGGCACCAGCACCCCCCAGTAAGGGAAACTAATTCTACTTTAGGCAGTAATACTGTATGTTGGTGGGGAATTTAATCGAAAATTTGTACATATTCTAATTAGTCTTTCTCTTTGCTCATCTAGTATGATAGAATTACAATACAATGGCAGATAAAAAACCAGATGCAAAAAAACCAGCAAGTGCTGGGGCTTCAGACCATATGTTCGCATTGGAAATTAAGATATTTTCAGTTGTCGCTTTTATTGTTCTTATTTATCTTGCAACCGGGAAAAGAGTTTTAGAGAATTTGGGGTACGGACAAGGAAAGTTGACTACAGACTCAACTGGTTTTATAAATCAGGCTCTGGACTCATTCAATTCACTATTTAATATGGTGATATTTTTCTCTGTTTTTTTAATTCTATTTTTCCTTCTTGCGTCCTTTTATTTAAAAAATAAGCAAAAGGAAATTGTTACTTTGTATAAAACTAGTTTACCAAAAGGTTATATCGCAAGTATTTCAAGTACTGCGGGTTCACAGAGTGGTGTATCGCAGGGGGGTGTTGGAGAAGGTGTGTCTGAAGGTGGTACAGACTTGTCTGCCGGTAAGCCTGTACTTAATCCATCTGGAGAAAATAAAAAATGGGAAGATATTTTAGGTCACATAGCATCTACAAATTCTTCAGATTGGAGAATGGCAATTCTTGAAGCTGATATTTTGCTATATGAAATGCTTGATCAAATGGGTTACGATGGAGACACTATCGCAGACAAATTAAAAGCAATTGAGTCCTCAGACTTTAATACACTTGATTTGGCATGGAGGGCTCATAAAGTTAGAAACACCATTGCTCATGAAGGGTCTTCATATGAGTTGTCACATGAGCAAGCTCAAAACACAATAGATTTATACAGAAAGGTTTTTGCTGAATTCTATTTTATCTAGGCTGACTTATTGCTATTTGGTATTTTAGACTAAAACCTGAAAAGGATTGTCTTTTATTACAATATGTTATATAGTACGAAGGTATTCATATTTGATATAGATACAAATTGCGGGGGAGTGTTACAGTCGCACGCGAGGCTCATAACCTTGTAGATCCGGTGCAATTCCGGACTCCGCAACAATTTAAAAAAAAAAGCTCCTAATAGGGGCTTTTTTGCTGGGTAGATATTAATCGTAAAAAATGCATAAAATAGAGCCTTCTATAAAGCTTGAAAATTAGGTGTTTTTGTATTATAGTGTCTGTACGTCGACGTAGCTCAGTTGGTTAGAGCGTGGGACTCATAAGCCCAAGGTCGGAGGTTCGATCCCTCCCGTCGACACACTTTTTTAATGTTCGCAATTGTCATTAATTTTTTCGAATATATAATAATACCACTCCAGTATTTAAAATTAACAACAACAACTTTTTCAAAAAATGGTCGCCTAACATGGCTTATATTTTAGGTTTTTTATTTGCAGATGGTAACATAATTAAAACTAAAAGAAATACTCATTTTATCTCTTTCTATACGGCTGACAGGGAACTTCTTATTTCTATTGCTGAAGTAATGAAATTACCACATAAAATATCTGAAATAAAATCAGAAACGGGGTCTGTATATAGGGTCCAAATTGGAAGCAAAGAAATGTTTAATGACCTTGTACTCCTTGGACTTACCCCAAATAAGTCATTAAGAATGGATATTCCTACCATTCCAAAAAAATATGAAGGAGATTTTATTAGAGGGTATTTTGATGGGGATGGAAATATCTGGGTAGGGCATACTAATAAAACAAGAAAAAAACCAACATCCGTGATGTTTGTAGCCTTTACTTCTGCTAGTAAAATGTTCTTAAATAATCTATTTAATATGCTTAATTCTTTAGGTTTGGACGGTGGAAGTTTATTTAACCTTAGAAGTGGAAATTATAGTAGATTACAGTATAGTACCCGAGACTCTTTGAAAATTTATAAAATCATGTATAATACGACGAGTAAGCTTTATCTGGACAGAAAAAAGCTTATTTTCGAAGGATTCATGAAAATGCGGCTGTAGCTCAACGGTAGAGCACTCCCCTGTCACGGGAGAGGCCGTGGGGTCAGCACCCATCAGCCGCGCAAAGAAACAATAAAAAGAGTCCTAGCAATAGGGCTCTTTTTTTTGTGATTATTTTTCTGCATTGACAAAAATCACGAGAAGAATAGCATTAAGACAGATGTGAAGATGTTATCGATTCCTTGCATCAGAACCCTGAACTAAAATACAGAACCCTAGAATCACAAAGAATATGAATGCAAAATTGTTTCTTACAGCATTACTTGTCCTTGCTCCACCAGCATTTCTTTTGACGAGTTGTGTGCCGATGATTGATTATAGCAGTCAAGCATACACACCTGGGTATGTCGAGGAGGTGATTGTGGAAAGTCCCCAGTATTATGGGTACGAACCATATCGTAATTATTATCGCGGAGGTGGATACTATAATCGTTACGATAACCATAACTACGGATCAAGTTATGGAGATCGTGGATATACAAGTGGTTACGGTCACAGTGTTGGCGGTAATCATGGATATAGTGGTTACAACGGTAGTTACAACCGTGGTGTATACAACACGCCAGGAAGAGGAGGTGGATATGGTCAGCACCAAAACTTTGGGGGCAATCAACACCAAGGTGGACACGGTCATAACAATAGATGATCATTGACAAAAAATATGATAGGAATAGCATTAGTGAGGACCGGAGGAATACTCCTTTCCTGATGTCAGAAAACCAAAACCAGAATCAGAACAAATGAAAACTAAACTGTTGACTGTTGTCGTTACGATGGTGTCGCTTGTTTTCACAAACTGCGCCATGCCAAGTGGTACTCCCGAACAGCGCGCTCGCCAAACTGAAGCTAATGCCAAGATGGGCAATGCTGTCGGAATGGCCGCATTGGGTGTTGCTGCTGCTGCGGTAGGGGGTGCTGTCCTCAACAATTCCATGAACCGTCCGACTGTTCCGTACGGTGGCTATGGCCGCCGTGGCTACTACCGTGGACACTACGTGGAACCATACTACAATCCATACGCTAACCCGTTTGGCTGGTGATTACCAATCATTACAATATGATTCTATTCTCAAACACCCTCTGGGGCACATTATATGTGACCCAGAGGTTTTTTATTTCTGCTAAAATTCTGGAACATGAGGGCTGTGTTAGGAGCGTAATATAGAAGTTAAAAATTTGGAGCAGTACACAAATTTGGCTCAGATATGCTAGTATCTAATTATATGAAAAACATCATAACTAACATTCCAGAGAATTCAGTGGACCCCGTAGTAGACTTCTTATATGAAGTTGGAATCTTAGCAAAAACACCTCGTAGTTGGTCTGCGTTTTTGGGCAGCGGACAACAAAGTGTTGCTGAACATATTAACAGAGTTGTTTATATTGGATTTTGCCTAGGTCACATAAATGGAAAAGTTGATGTTGGAAGAATCGTTCAAATGTGTCAATTCCACGACATAACAGAATCTAGAATTTCTGATTTAAATTATGTTCATCAAAAATATACAGAAAGACTAGAGGAGAAGGCTGAAAAAGATTTGGTTGATTCATTGCCGTTTGGAAATAAAATAGGGGAGTTGTTGCATGAATATCATGAAAGAACTACATATGAATCACAGCTTGCAAAAGATGCAGATAATCTAGAATTTTTAATTTCACTAAAAGAGCAAATTGATATTGGTAATGAGAGAGCAAGGACTTGGGTTAAATCTACAATAAGTAGACTAAAGACGGATGAAGCAAAAGACTTGGCAGAGAAAATATTAAATATAGAATCTGATCATTGGTGGTTTGGTGATAAGGATGATGCTTGGTGGGTAAATAGGAATAAGAATTAAAAAAAGGACCGCAGAATGCGGTCCTTTTTTATTTAATCGATAAAAATTTAGATTAGAATCCAAACATGTGCATGAAGAATTGTCCTACTCCACCAAAAAATCCCTTTACACCATTAGTAGGATTTGTGTTTGCAGAGCCTGTTGCTGTTCCGGATGGCCCATTAGAATTTCCTCTATCCATTATTGTTGAAGCTGTAACAGATGATCCGTTTATTGTACCCTGAACAACAACCATATCTCCAATAGTTAGTTTTGATATATCACTGATGGCCTGCCCTAGTGTAATTTTTGCGTTTGCTACATCGATTGTATATGTAAGATTACCAGAGGTTGTAATTGTGATAGAGTTTGAATTTATAGTGACAATTTTTCCCGCCACAACCGGCTGCCCATTACCAATAATTCCTGGTTGCGTTGAGGTTCCGTTTCTTGGATTTCTATTTCCAGTTTTTTGTCCACCGTTTTGTCTACTATCTTGACCGCTGTTTTGCAGCTCTTTACCTTGTCCATTTGCCGGACCTCTTACACTATTAAAAATTGTTGTGGCAACAATGTTTGTTCCACTTACGGTACCCATAACAACAATGTTATCTCCAACTACAATACTTGAAACTGTGCTTGAAGCGTTTCCTTTAGTTACAACAGCGTTTGTTGCATCAACAGTATAGGTTACTACTGCTGACGATGGAGTTGATGAGCTACTTCTTTCACTAAATGATACCTGACGTCCTGCGATTGTAATTGTTGATCCATTAATGGATGTAACTGCCCCCATAGCTACAGGTCTTACTGCGTTTTTGTTTACGCCATAAGGCGCCACGCCTCGACCCGTCATTCCTTGGGGTCTAGTATTAGTAATGCTGTCTGCAGAAGATGAAGAGGCTATCATCATACTTGCAACTAATGCAAGGCTAGACGTTACTAATGATATTTTTTTTATATTCATATTTATATTTATGTTTAGTTAAAACAGAAAGCTGTCACCTTTAGCCTTCATAATGATTATTACGTCTAATATTCAGAAAAATTTCATTTTAGGCTACATATGTATTATAACTGCTTGTTCAAAAAATATCTAATAGTGTATAATATTGTTGTGAATAATGATGAACAAAATGATGTACATAGAATGAAAGATGCCTTACATGCAACTGGTCATGTAATTGGAAAAACTATTCATGTAGCAGGAGAGGGGGTAAGAGCTGCAGGCCATGAAGCTGTTGTGGTTGAAAAGAAAGCAAAAAACTTTTGGCGTATGCTTGGCCCAGGACTAACTACGGGTGCTTCTGATGATGATCCATCAGGAATTGCTACATATTCTCAAACCGGCGCTCAGTATAGTTTCAAATTAATTTGGCTTTCTCTTTTTACCTTTCCTTTAATGGCAACAGTTCAAGAGATGTGCGCTAGAATTGGTATGATTACAGGGCAAGGCCTTGCTGCAAACATAAGACAGTATCATTCAAGAACTGCTATTTATATTTGTACATTTCTATTGCTTGCTGCAAATATTTTCAATATTGGTGCAGACTTTGGTGCAATGACTAAGGCGCTTCAATTAATTTTTCCTTATTTTCCTTTTGGTCCAACTGTTATTTTCTTTGGTGTGAGTGGTCTATTGATGCAAATATTTATGAGCTATGGAAAGTATGCTAGGTATTTAAAATATTTAGCGCTTGTGCTACTTTCATATGTTATTACGGCATTCTTTGTTCAAATAGATTGGTCAGCGGTATTATATTATACTGTTGTTCCACATTTTGATTTTACAAAAGATCAAATACTTTTGGTTTGTGGAATATTAGGAACAACAATTTCTCCATATCTATTCTTCTGGCAGACTTCTCAGGAGATAGAAGAAAAACAACTTGCTCAAAGAATTTTAGATTTACAAAATAATCAGAATGTTCAAACCTTAGAGACCGTTCCTTTAACTGACCCTTCTTTTGTATCAGTTGTGACGGAACCATTGATGACAATTTCTACTCCAGAGGATATTAAAAAAATGAGAGTAGATATTTGGATGGGAATGTTTATTTCAAATGCTGCGATGTTTTTTATTATCGCAGTTTGTTCTGCAACTCTATTTTCACATGGTGTAACGAATATTGGCACTGCTGCTGATGCTGCTGCTGCACTTCGTCCTTTTGCTGGAGATTTTGCTTATTTGCTGTTTACGATAGGTATCATTGGTGTTGGACTACTTGCTGTGCCAGTTCTTGCAGGCTCAGCAGCATATGCTGTATCTGAGAGTTTTGGATGGAAGTTTGGTTTGAATAGGAAGCTAAAAGAGGCTAGGGCTTTTTATGGAGTTATATCACTTGCTGTAATAGTGGGTATTGGGCTTAACTTTATTGGTTTAGACCCTATAAAGGCATTAATCTACTCTGCCGTTCTTAATGGTATTGTTGCCCCTGTAATATTGTATTTTATCGTTAGATTAAGCTCTAGAAAGGATGTGATGGGTGAAAATAGAAATAAAAAATTGACTAATGTTGTTGGGTGGGTTACGGTAGTGTTTATGGGTGTTACAGCTTTGGCTACAATCTATGCTTTGTTCTCATAGTTTGATTTGGGGTCAGGCACCGTGGTGCCTGACCCCAAATCAAACAAACAAATATCATGACTAAAAAAAATTCAGCAGCGTTTTGGAATAAGGAATATAAAACAGGGGAGCATTTAGCAATGTCCACTGAGCCTTCTTCTGATTTAATTACTTTTGAAAAATGGGTGACCAGAAACTCAGAGTGGCCTCCTTTTCCAAAGAATGGATTAATTGTTGATGCGGGGTGCGGAAATGGTAGAAATCTCGTCCCACTTTGTGCTGAATATAACATGAGGGGTATTGGAATAGATATTTCTGGAACTGCTATTTCACAAGCAAAGGATATGGCAAAAGAGAAGGGTGTTACAAAAGTGAATCCAGATGCAAAAATCCCTAAAGCAGAAAGAATTCTATTTTATGTTCAGGACCTATCAGATCCAATACCTACAGAGGACGGAACTGTTGATATGTTCCTAGACATGATGACAAGTCATTTTCTTAGAGATGAAGAGCGTAAAAATTATGTTAAAGAAATTGCAAGAGTTGTTAAGCCGTATGGTTGGGCGTTTCTAAAAACATTTGTGCTTGACGCCGACGCTCATGCAATAAGATTGATTAAGGAAAATCCAGCGGGGGAGTTGAATTCATATATACATCCTAGAATTGATGTTTATGAGCACGTCTGGACAGATGATGAAATTATAGAATTGTTTTCACCATATTTTAAAATTCATAAGATGATTAAATCTTATAAACATATAAGAGACGGTAAAGCTTACAAAAGAAGAACAATATCTGTTTACATGGAGAGACAAAGAGACTAGGGGGAAGGGTTGAACAAATTATTTGCTTCATAAAAATAGTGTGACCTAGAATTGGGCTGCGCTATTTTTAATTTGGGGTCAGGCACGCTGGTGCCTGACCCCAAAGTCATGCTAAAATAATTACATGATTACAAAGAGACCAATTCATATGCGACGTCAGAGATTAGATGGGCTTGCAGATGGTATATTTGCAATTGTTATGACGCTTCTGGCTTTTGAAATTAAGGTCCCAATTTTAGCAGATGGAGCATCTGAACAACTTCTGCTTACTTCTCTAAAAGAATTACTTCCAATCTTTCTAAGTTTCATAATGTCATTCTCTCTTTTGTTTACATACTGGCGTGCTCACCACTATATATCTTCTGTTTACGCCAAAACTCTAACCGTATACCTTGCATGTTATAACGCATTATTTTTCCTATTAATTATCCTAGTCCCTTTTTCAACAACCTTACTTGGAAGATATCCAGATAGTAAAATAGCTGTAATTGTTTATGCGATAAATGTTATTTTGATAGGATTGAGCTTATATTTAATGAGGAGGCATATTGAAAAGGATCCGGAAATCGACACTGTTGATATAACAAAAATCGATAGAAGAAGTGGTTATATTAGAATTCTGTTTCCTGTTGCAACAGCTATTCTTGCAATCATCGTCTGTTTCTGGAGTCCCCTGGTGGCCAAAGTACTCTTTATTTTAGCAATTCTATTCAATCTTGTGCCAGCAAGCTCGAATATCATGCACGCATGGCTCGACCGTGCATTTTCTGACGATGATGATATTATTCCAAGTAATCATCATATTGAGACTGAAGAGGAGCAGGAGATTGATGAGTAGGGTATAGTCAGAGTCCATCGGGGTTCTGGTTGTTACTCATTTGGTATCAAAGCCGTTATAGCTTAGTGGTAAAGCACTTCCTTGGTAAGGAAGAGATCGTGAGTTCGATTCTCACTGTCGGCTCAATTAGTATTGAACCTGTGTCCTGTTATGTTAAATGTATCTAAGAACTCGTATATAGTTTGTAACCCTAGACCATATTTGGTATATTTAACTTATGACATCAGAAAAAACGGGTAAGCCAAGCATTAAGCCTTATTGCTATATAAATGGAAAGATAGAGAGAGCTGATAAACTTTACGTGAGTTGTTACGATATTGGACTTTTGAGAGGGTATGCAATATATGAAGGAATTACAGCTTACGGCGATAAACCTTTTTACCTTAAACAACATTTGGCTAGATTTAAAAGATCTGCAAAAAAACTCGGACTACAAATACCATCTACAGATGTTGAGATAGAGCAAATTCTAAAGACGCTTATAAAAAAGAATGGGTTTGAAAGAACTAATTTAAAAATGATTTTAACAGGGGGTGACGCAATTAGGGGAATAGAATTCAATGTAAACACACCTACTTTTTTTGTAATAGCAGAAAAATGGACTCCACTTCCTGAAGACTTATATATAAAAGGTGGAAAGATTATTGTAGAAGAACATCAACGTTTTATGCCTGATGTAAAAAGTACTCATTACATAACCACAGTTAGTTTACAGGTTAAGCGTAAGAAAGAAAAAGCAATAGAGATACTATTCACCGATAAGGGAAAAATTCTTGAGTGTTCAACAAGTAATATTTTTATGTTCTTCGGTGATACACTTGTTACTCCAAAAGATAATGTTCTATTCGGTATAACCAGAATGGCCGTGCTTGATATTGCAAAAAAGCATTTTAAGATTGAGGAAAGAGACGTCACAATAGAAGAGATGAAGAAGGCAGATGAAATTTTTCTAACCTCCTCTTATAAAGATATCGTTCCAATTGTTATGGTTGATAAAGATAAGGTTGGTGATGGAGTTGTCGGCAAAAATACTAAGGTAATAATGGACCTGTTTTCAAAACTGGTAAAAAAGGGATAGAGTAGTATTGTATGTGAGTGTTAATATGCTGTGTGGAAAAGTGAGATAGTGAGTGACTTATTTAAGCCGATGTAGCTCAGTTGGTAGAGCGGCACATTCGTAACGTGCAGGCCGACGGTTCGATCCCGTCCATTGGCTCCAATTTCACGTATGTTTATAAAAAATTTGGAATTTCTTTATAATTTGTTAATGAAAATCACACTTGCATTTTGATAACATTTCTAAATGCTAAAAATATTTATTGATTGGATATATGTGAAAATTAATTTGGATAAAAAAGAAAGGAAGGGAATCTATATTAAAGAAGGTGAGGTTCGATGGTGCGCACTGGGGGAGAATGTTGGGGATGAAGAAAACGGAAAAGGGTATATATTTCGAAGGCCTGTTTTGGTATTCAAAAAATTCAATAATAACATTTTTTGGGGAATACCAATGAGTACTAAAAATAAAGACAATATCTATTATGTGAAGGTCTTACTGAAAAATACTGAGCAGTCTGTTATAATCTCTCAACTTAGGGTTTTGGATACAAAAAGGCTAGACACTCATATCGGATATTTGTCAGACAAAGATTTCGCAATGATACAGAGGTCTATAAAAGATCTGATTAAAATAAAATCAAACCTTAAGCCCGAGCGGTTTTAAGGCTCGGGCGGTTGGGATACCCCATTTGTACTTTTAGTTTATCAAATAATTTTGGCTTGTCAAATTTTTGTTTATCTGGCGGGGTTTCGAATTACCAAGGGAAAGATAAAGAAAACCCAAATTTATGCTAAAATACCAATAAAAGGGAAGGGTCACGGAGTAGATGGAGTAATGCGAATCGTGTTAGGAAAATATGCTTAATCAGGTCTAAAAACATGAATAATCTAAACAAAAAAGAAAAAGAAGCTAGAATAATTGAAATAGAATCAGCAATGAACGCTGTTGATTTTTGGAATGATTCAACAACAGCGCAGGCTACAATAAAAGAGCTTCAGGACCTAAAAACAGAGCTTGCAAGCGGTCTTGGTGGAAGCCCTTATGACGGAGGCTCGGCTATTATTACAATCTTCTCAGGAGCTGGAGGGGATGATTCAGAAGATTTCTCTAGAATGCTATTTGAAATGTATCAGAAGTTCATCTCAAAAAAAGGCTGGAGTATGACCTTGATTCACGAACACAAAAATGATCACGGAGGATACAGAAATGTCTCTTTTGACATAGATGGAAAGAACGCTTACGGAACTTTAAAACATGAGTCAGGAGTGCATAGGCTTGTTAGACTTTCTCCGTTTAATTCAAAACAATTAAGACATACAAGTTTTTCTATGGTTGAGGTTGTACCAAAATTTGAAAGGGAAGTTGATATTGAAATTCCAGAAGATGAATTGGAATACTCCTATGCAAGAGCCGGAGGTCCTGGGGGACAGAATGTAAATAAAAGGGAAACTGCAGTTAGGATTGTTCATAAGCCAACAAAAATGTCTGTGCATGTTACAACTGAACGTTCGCAGTTACAGAATAGAGAAAAAGGAATTGCAATGTTGAAGGCCAAAATATATGCACATCAAGAAGAAGAAAGACTGGCAAAAGAAAAAGGTTTATATGTGAGCAAGACTACGGATGCCGAGTGGGGGAATCAGATAAGATCATATGTACTTCATCCATATAAAATGGTTAAGGATCATAGGACTGGGGAGGAGACTAGTAAGGTGGAGAATGTTTTAAGTGGAGATCTGGACGATTTTATACAGGCAGAGAAAAAGTTCTTTGCGGAATAAAGCATTTTGTAAAAACCGCATATGGGGTTATAATATCTCTATATGTTATTCCTCGACAAAGTCTCAAAAAAATACGCTGATAATACATTTGCGTTAGATAATGTTTCATTATTAATCAAACCAAAAGAGTTTGTTTCAATTGTGGGGCACTCAGGTGCTGGAAAGACAACTTTGCTTAAAATGATCTTAGCGGAGGAGAAACCTACAGAGGGAATTATAACCTTTGAAAATATTGATATTCATGGAATAAGAAAGTCTGATATGAATGAATACAGAAGGCGTGTTGGAACTGTGTTTCAGGATTTTAGATTATTATCCGACAAAACTGCCTATGAGAACGTAGCTTTTGCAATGGAAGCCGCAGGAAGAAATGAGGAAGAGATTCATGCTGATGTTCCTCATGTTCTAGAGTTAGTTGATCTTGGTAATAAAATGCATAACTTTCCTCACCAACTTTCAGGTGGAGAGAAGCAGAGAGTGGCTATCGCAAGAGCTATTGTTAATCAACCAGACATTATTATTGCCGATGAGCCAACTGGAAATCTAGATCCAAAGACCGCCTATGAGATTATTCAGATTCTTAAAAAGATCAATGATCTTGGAACAACCGTCATCCTAACTACACATAACACTGGAGTGGTGGATCATGTTGGTAAAAGAGTTATTTCAATGAAGGATGGTGCGATTGTTATGGATAGTGAGACAGGGGAGTTTGTTGTGTAATAAAAAGAAAAAAACCTGAAAAACTAGTAAAATGAATATTTTCAAAAACAAAAAACTAGCAAGGGGGGGGGGTGGTAATAGTAAAAAAGCAGGATTCACTTTAATTGAGCTTTTGGTGGTTATATCGATTATTGCCTTGCTTTCATCTATTGTGTTGGCTTCTGTTAATATAGCTAGGCAAAAAGCGCAAATGTCCAAGGTTAAAAGTTCTCTTGAGGAGTTCATGAAGTCTTTGGAAGTGTACAGAACAGCTTACGGTCACTACCCATCCTCTTCGTTGTGTCAGTATGGTGAATGTGATGTTAATTTTGATCCTGGTGATACAGTATGGAGTGACGGAGGTTTTACAACTTATATTACGGCTGATCTACAGTTAAAAAAAATGTATAATGGAGATTTAATATCTATTCTAAAAACTATCCCAAATTATGGCACAGTTAATGTTAGCTACCTTTCTCCTTTATCTTGGGATAGTAGTTGGGGTTATGATTGTGGGGGTAAAAGATCCTTTAACGAATATTATTTTAATTTGTATGTACTTGATAAACAAAACAATCCTATAGACGTGGGTATTTCTTATTTAAATAAGGAATTGGTGGGTCCAACGGATCCTTATGTCTGGGACCGGTCATATTGTGCTGGAAACTAACCGTATATCTATTTTTCATGATTTTGTAATTCCCACATATGGGGTTATAATAAACTTATGATTTGGACAAATATAAAAAGAACATTAAAGTCAGGTTTTGTAAGTTTCTGGAGAAACGGATCAGTTTCTCTGGCATCGGTTCTCGTGATGATTGTGACACTACTCGTCATATCTTCAATCATCTTTATTGGCGCGATGCTAACATCGACATTGAAATCAATTGAAAGTAAGGTTGATGTTAATGTTTATTTAACTCAATCCGCAAGCGATGAAGACATAGCTTCACTTCAAAAGTCTATTAAGAATTTGCCAGAAGTTGCTTCAGCTACATTTGTTTCAAGAGAGGAGTCATTAACTCAATTTAGAAAGAGACATCAAGATGATGAGCTTACACTTCAAGCATTAGATGAAATTGGGGCAAACCCACTTGGAGCTAGCTTTAATATTAGAGCAAAGAATCCTTCACAATATGAGTCAATCGTAAAATTCTTGGATAGTCAGAAAACTGGTGTCGATGGAAATGGCGCGGGTATTGTTGATAGAGTAAACTATTCTAACAATAAACAAGCAATTGATGCGCTTAATAGAATAATGGATTCTTCAAGGAAGCTTGGAACAATTGTGGTGACGTTCTTTGCAATCGTTTCAATTTTAATAACATTTAATACCGTTAGATTGGCGATTTACATCTTCAGAGAGGAAATTGCTGTTATGAGATTAGTTGGTGCTAGTGAAATGTATATTAGAGGTCCGTTTGTTACTGTTGGTTTAATGTATGGTGCCGTAGCTGGAATTATAACCTTGATTCTATTATATCCAATGACTTATTATGTTGGTCCGCTTACGTTTAATCTTGGAACTGGGCTAAATATCTTTAGCTACTATGTTTCAAATTTTGGACAGATGTTTATGGTTGTTGTTGGAACAGGACTAATTCTCGGTGCTGTTTCAAGTTATTTGGCGGTGAAGAAGTATTTGAAGGTCTAAAACGTTTCATAATATGGTTGGTAAACTAGAAAAAGCATCCAACATACAGGGGGTGCTTTTGTTTTTGAAGTGGTAATCAGTGTTATTTTTAACCCCTTGTTTATGAGAGTCTAAAATGATATTCTTTATTTACATTGCGAGATCGTCTAATGGTAGGACGCGCCCCTCTGAAGGGCGCTATCTTGGTTCGAGTCCAAGTCTCGCAGCCAATTTTTAAGCGTAAAAATCGCGTCAAAATCAGCAGATTTTGACGTAGATGTTCCTCTTATTAGGTGCGAAGCGCATCAATATTAGCCTAAATCATCCCGAGCTTAGCGAGGGACAATGTTTTTAAGCGTAAAATATATAAAAATCTTTTGATTTTTGCGTGTAATTGTATTGCTTTTGTTTTATAATGAACTAAATGAAAAACACGAAACCATCTCACATGGCAAAAATCAGGAAGGGCTTCAAATTCAGAAAAATACTAAAATTCACCCTGTCTCTAATTTGTATAATCCTCGCTGTTTTTATCATTTGGCAAGCAACAAAAAAAGTTCCAACTGATGGAGACTGGAAGGATACCTTAAAAGTACTGTCTACAGCTGAATTTAAAGATAATTTAGTCACGGTCAAAAATGTCAGAAATTTTCAATATGATGCTAATGGGAACCCAACTATTGAGGTGTACTATGATAAAACCTATGATTTGAATAAGTTAAAAAAAGTTTGGTACATAACAGCTCCATTCAGTCCAGATAGTTCTTTTGCTCATACCTTTTTATCATTTGAATTTGAAGATAATTCATTTTTGGTAATTACAATTGAAGGAAGATTAACAAAGGGTCAAAAATACAGCCCGGTGAATGGAACTATTCGTACTTTTCCATTGATGTATATTGCAACGGACGAGAGGGATGCTATTTATGTTCGTGCAAATATATTCAAGGCTGACATTTATATATACCCACTTAAAGCTAATCAAAAAGATGGTAAGTTATTGCTTGTGGATATGTTAAATAGAATGAACGAGTTATCTATTCACCCTGCATGGTACAACTCTATCTTTGCAAATTGTACATCAAGTATTGCAGGACATGTGAACAAACTTTGGCCAGGAATGTTAACGTCTTTTGACTGGCAAGTAGTGCTTACAAGTCATGCCGATAAGATGGCGTTAGATAGTGGGTTAATCGATACAAAACTTACTATAGATCAGGCTAGAAAGAAATTTTACATTACAGATATTTCTCAAAAAACTGGGTATGCTGAGAATTATTCTACATTAATCAGAAGGCCAGGGATGGATAATCTCTAACAGAAGGAATTGTTTTTTTATGATTGGATATAGCACGAGTATATTGAACGGAAACGTTTAAACATTTGCAATGCCCCGGCGCCATTCTGGCGCCGGGGCATTGCGGTTTATTCCGCTGTTAATTAACCTTCAACCACTCCATCAATTCCTTTTCATGAGCTTCATGGACAACAATTTCTGTGTATGGTTTCTCAACAACAGTCTTTGTAAGCATTGGCTCATTCTCAATGAGTTTACCATCTAAAAGTTTGAAAAACTTGTAGCCAAGCCTACGGCTAATACCAAGTGTTGGAGCAAGATCCCATGGTGTATTGAATCCTGGCTGAAGAACCATCGCTCCAACCTCTCCCTTCCACAACCTTGCAAAAGCTGTACCAATACTTCCTCCTGTAACCTCAGCGTCCTTAAATAGCCCACCTGCTGTTATATCGTTAATCATTTTATTAATTAACTCGGGTTGCTTGCGAGGCATTTCACGCAAGAGTACATATTGTTCAGCTAGAGGTTTATCAGTTCTGGGCTTTAAGTTGGTTGTTACACCAAATCTTTGCCTTATGGCTGCGCCTCTTTTTTCCATGTCTGCAAAACCGTATGTCTCACCAGTGTTTGCGTCGCCGATGTAAGCTGCAATGACATCGTTGTCTTTACAGAGGGCAATCATTGTTCCAACACCTTGTCCTGCACCACGTTCATACGCCTTGGTTCCATCTAGTGGATCAATAGTGAAATATATATCTTCGCCCTTCTCTCCATCCTCGCCATTATCTTTGCCATCAAAGGCAACCCCATCTTCCTCGGCGATGATTCCAAAGTCAGGGAAGTGTTTGGCGATTTCTCGCATGTACATTTCCTGTGCTTTTCTGTCACCATTAGTTGCAAGGTCAGGCTTCACTCCATCATAGCCAACCTTCTTGATTATAGTCAGGTCATGACATTCATCTTGAATTATTTGTATTGCCTGTGGAACAAGGTTTTGAAGAATGATATTCCCAATTTGCTTAACCCTAGTGTTTTCGATTTTGTTTTTCATGGTTTTGTTTGCTGTTAATTGTTAATTTCTTTTCTGATTAAACTATAGTTCAAATCAACAAACTTGTATTTGAAAATGCTAAAATTTGTACATTAAACAGAGAGCCTGCTGTAGCACCCTTGATTTACATAGTTAATAGTGATATATTAAGTTGTAACAAAACATTACAACTTATGAAAATAAACAAAACTGTACTGGAACAAATAGGGATGAGTAAAGAAGAAGCCTTGATTTATAAGGGTCTTTTGAAACTAGGTCCTGCTTCTATTTCAGATATTATAAGAGAGACAAAATTACATAGGCCAACTGTTTATAAGGCATTACCAAATCTATCTAGTTTGGGGTTAGTTAATGCTATGCCAAAAGGTAAGTATAAGTTGTATGTTGCAGAATCTCCAGAAAAGCTAGAAAAACTTTTTAATGATTTGGAGGATAACTTTAATGCGGAGATCCATGAACTTCATGAGACTTATAAAATGAGAGACAAGAAACCAATCGTTACCTTTACAGAAGGTGATAGTGCAATCAAGGCTGTGTTTTCAGATGTTGTACATAGTTTACCCAAAAACGCTATCTATTATAGATACAGTTCTGGACTGACATTATCCCGCAAAAAATATGTTCCGGCAGATTATAAAATTATAAGAGATAGGAAATCCCTTGAAAGATTAGTTATTACAGATGAATCCTCAAAAAATGCTGGTCATGCAAAACTTGGCAGATCTGTCAGAACGGTACCAAATAGTTATAATTTATTTGATTTAAATATTACTCAAATCATTTATGGAAATAAGGTGGCTTTGATTGATTATAATAGTAAGACAGCAATTGTTATAGAAAATGAGATGATTGCTCAGTTTCAAACTAAAATTTTTAAATTACTATACAGTAAACTTTAGCATTAAAAAGAAGTTCTTCCCCGGGGTGTTATATGATATATTAAATGTATGAAAATAACCTTTATAACTGGAAATGCTGGAAAGGCCGAAGAGGTTAGTAGGTACCTAGGTCTTGAAATAGACCATCATTCACTTGATTTGGAAGAAATACAATCTTTAGATCTAGAAGAAATTGTAAAAGATAAAGCTTTGCGTGCATATAGTAAAATTGGAAAACCTGTTCTTGTGGAGGATGTCTCTTTTGTTTTTCATGCCTTGGGAAAACTGCCTGGCCCACTAATTAAATGGTTTTTAAAAGAACTTGAAAATGAAGGCCTTTGTAGACTTATTGATGGAAAAGATAGGAGATGTACAGCTAAAGTTTGCTATGGTTTTTGCGATGGAGAAACTGTTCATCTATTTGATGGATCAATGTCTGGTACTATTTCTGATTCACCAAAGGGCACAAATAGTTTTGGCTGGTCATCTATATTCATTCCAGATGGATATGATAAAACATACGCCGAAATGTTAGATGAAGAAAGGTCTTCTTTTGCAATGCGAAATATTGCATTAAAAAGTGTTCGGGAATTTATGATTCAAAATGCTGAAAATTTTAATGAAGCTGAATAATAAAGATATAATATAAAATGATACTCAAAAATCAATCAGGAAGAATTAGTCATTATGCATTTTACCTAACAGCAACAGCTGTTTTCATAATCGGAGGTTTTTTTGTAAACACACAATATGGTAAATATTTTAAAAAAGTAGAATCAAGTCTCTCCGCGCAGGTTGCGGGAGCTGACTCTATAAAACAAGTTGAGCCGGCCCCAGTGGTTAGAAAGGTGACGCTTCTCGCTGTTGGAGATATTATGATGCATCAGGCACAACTTGATGCTACTTATAATAAAAAAAATGGTAAATATGATTTCTCAAGTTTTTTTGTAAACATAAAACCGTATTTAAATAATGCGGATATTGTTTATGCTAATTTAGAAACGCCAATTGCAGGAAAGGAATTAAAATACTCTGGGTATCCAAGGTTTAATGCTCCTGCAGAAATATTAACTGAATTAAAAAATAATTATTTTACTCATGTGTCTTTGGCAAATAATCACGCGCTCGATAGGGGTGTTGTAGGCCTTACGAATACAATTAAGAATGTCGAGAATTCTGGCTTAATTGGATTGGGTGCTAGAATTCAGCCCGATACTAAAATTGCTCTATCTGGCACAAGTTCATTACCAAATGGAATTGTTTCACCTATTTCTAATTATCAAATTACTGAAAAGAACGGACTTAAATTTGGTTTTGTTTCATATACTTATGATACAAACGGCCTAACATTACCTAAAAGTAAATCTGGAATGCTTTCATATATTAATAAAGAGCAAATAGTAAGGGACATAAATGATTTAAAAAAACAAAATGTTGATGTAATTGTGACAGCATTACATTTTGGGGTAGAGTATAAATTACAAGAGAATGCATCTCAACGAGAACTTGCACAGCTGGCATGTAACAGTGGTGCAAATATTGTTCTAGGAGATCATCCTCATGTACTGGAACCTATAACATTTTTGAAAAGTACTAATGGTGAAAAGTGTCTAGTTATATATTCACTTGGAAATTTTGTGTCTGGAATGACCAATCCATATACGGACCTTGGAGGAATACTTAAGCTTGAAATTACAAAAGAAATTAATCCCAGCAGGGTTAATGGCAGTAGTACTCTGTCTATAACACCAGATTTTATGGGTACATGGGTAAAGAGAGGGTCAGACAAAAATGGAAACAAATATTATACAGTTCTACCACTCGATGCTGATAAAATTCCAGTAAGCATTAATGTCTCCAAAAGAGAACAAGACAACCTAGAAAAGTATAGAATCTTTGTAAATACAAAGATTAAGGCCTGGTAATGCAATAAGTACAAACAAATAGACAAAAAAAGGGCACGTTGTGATATAATAATCAATGCAAATGACAACACAATTTACAATAGAAAATCCCCCAAAATCATATAAGGAAAAACGCCCTTGGGGTGATTTTGTAAAATTTGTGGAAAATTTACCCTGTACGGTAAAGACTATTACTGTAAACAGTGGTCAAGCTTTTAGTTTGCAATATCATGATTCGCGTGATGAGTTCTGGTACATCCTTTCTGGTAACGGAATAGCTACAGTAGGCGAAGAGAAAATAGAAATAAAAGCAGGTCTTGAGCTATTCATTCCTAGAAAGATGTTACACAGAATTGAAGCTGGTGATGAGAATGTCACTTTTTTAGAAATAGCATACGGAACTTTTGATGAGGAAGACATCGTTCGTATTGAGGATAAATACAATAGAGTAAAGTAAAAATAAATGCCTAATTTAAAAGAAATAATAACAAACCCATTTTGGGTATTAGCGATTATATTTCTAGGGGTGCTTATCGTTTCGATTTTCAGAAAGAAGCAGATCTCAATTAAGACTCCAGAAGTCTCCGTAGACGGTATTCATCTGGATCGTAATGTAAACAATCCTGTTATAAGTCCTTCTCTCCTAAATAAATGGGAGAACATTGGAACATTCAACCCTGCAATCATAAAAGATGATGACGGTGTTGTTCATATGTTATACAGAGCTGTGGGGGATGATGGACTTTCACGTATTGGATATGCAAATAGTCAGGACGGAATTGTTTTTGATGAAAGGTATAATTATCCTGTTTATGTCTCTGTCTCAACTTTTTGTATAGAAAATGAATGCGAGGAGGATAGACCGCATTTTTATAATCCAATGGTTTACGCTTCTGGTGGAGGATGGGGAGGAACTGAAGACCCAAGGGCAGTTGTGATTGGTGATCGTATTTACATGACCTACACAGCTTTTGAAGGTTGGGGATCAGTGCGTATGGCATTGACCTCTATTTCAATGGAGGATTTTAAAAAAGGAAAATGGAATTGGAAAAAACCAAAATTTATTTCATCTGCAAAAGACATAAATAAAAATTGGGTATTATTTCCAGAAAAGCTAAATGGAAAATTTGCTGTAATTCACAGTATTTCTCCAGAAATTAGAATTGGATATATTGATGACATTGATCGTATCGATGAAGAATTTATTCAAAGCTCCGCGCCTTCAGGAGGAAGAGAGGATCAGTGGGATAATTGGGTAAGAGGTGCGGGATCACCACCTATCAGAACAGAAATCGGTTGGTTACTTTTGTACCACGCAATGGATAAGAGTGATCCAAATAAATATAAGTTAGGATGTATGATTTTGGATTTTGAAGATCCAACAAAGATTTTGTATCGTTCTCCTTCGCCAATACTTGAGCCTGTAGAGAATTATGAGAATGATGAAAAACCGGGTGTTGTATATGCTTCAGGTGCAATTCTTCAAGATGATGATCTGTATGTTTATTATGGAGGTGGTGATAAACATGTTTGTGTTGCAAAGACCCCTTTGAAACCACTATTAGATTGGTTGGTAACCTACGGAAAGGTTTAGGAAAAGATATCGATAATAAATAAAATATAACCAAAGAATAAAACATGTTTACATTAACCAGATCAGAACACAATCCAATATTATCACCAATTAAGGATCATCCATGGGAGGCTAGCGCATCGTTTAATGGGTGTCCAATAGTAAAAGGAGATAAGACATATCTTTTCTATAGAGCAATGTCACGCCCAGACCTTCTTTTGTACCCGTATATAAGTACTTCTGTAATTGGTGTTGGAATAGCAGATGATGGGGTGCATTTTGAAGATAGGAAAGTTTTCTTTGGTCCAAATACAGATTACGATAAAGCTGGTTGCGAGGATCCAAGAATTACCAAGGTTGATGACACATATTATATTTTTTATACAGCACTTGGGGGTTACCCATATTCATCGGACAATATAAAGGTTGCTGTTGCAATATCTGATGATTTGGAAACAGTTAGGGAGAAACACCTTATTACACCCTTTAATGCAAAGGCGATGGTCCTGTTTCCAGAAAAAATAAATGGAAAGTTTGCAGCGCTTCTTACTGTAAATACAGATCTTAAAATGTCCGATATTTGCTATGCAGAGTTTGATAACGTTGAAGATATGTGGAATGAAAATAAGTGGATAGAGTGGATGGCGCACATGGATGTTCATAAAATAATTCTTAGAAGAAAAGATAATGAACAGGTTGAGATGGGGACACCTCCAATAAGAACAGATAAGGGGTGGCTTTTTATATATTCACATATTCAGGAATACAATAGTTCGGCTCCTGTTTTTGGTGTTGAGGCCGTTTTGCTTGATTTAGTAGATCCAAGACGTATTGTGGGAAGAACAAAGGGTCCATTTATGGTGCCTGATACATATTATGAAAAGACTGGGCATATTATAAATATTGTATTTCCAACAGGAGCACTAGTTAAGGAAGGAAGATTGGAAATATTCTACGGAGCAGCTGATACACACTGTGCTACAGCTACTATATATATGGAAAATCTTTTGGATATGATGACGGATTCTAAGCTTGAACATAAATTTAAGCGCTTTGCTGGGAATCCAATAATCACTCCACGACAAGGGCTTCTTTGGGAAGCTGGTGGAACAATTAATCCAGCGGCAATTAATATTAACGGTCAAACTCATATTATCTACAGAGCAGCATCGTCAACCAATCTCTCTGTCCTTGGTTATGCTGTAAGTAGTGATGGTTTAAAAATCGACGAAAGGCCTAATACTCCAATTTATTCACCCCGTACCGATTTTGAAAGAAGCATTGGAGCTAGTGGAAATTATGGATGTGAAGACCCTCGTATTATAGAAATTGAAGGAAGAATTTACATGACATACACTGCCTATGATGGTGTTACCCCGCGTGTTGCAGTAAGTTCCATTTCTATTGAAGATTTTGTGAATAGAAAATGGGATAATTGGGAAATGCCAAATGTTATTACTCCGTCAAATATACCTAATAAAGACGCTGTAATTTTTCCTGAGAAAATTGGTGGTAAGTACATGATAATACACAGAGTTAACACAAGTATTTGCGCAGACTTTGTTGCAACACTTGATTTTACTAAAGAAAAAATTAGTAGATGTATAGAAGTATTGAATCCGCAACCTGGTATGTGGGATGGTGTTAAGGTTGGTATTGCAGGCCCTCCAATAAAGACAGAAGAAGGATGGCTTCTTTTGTATCATGGTATTTCAAAAAATAAAACGTATCGTGTGGGTGCTGTGCTCTTGGATTTAGAAAATCCAACAATTGTAAAAGCAAGAACTGCAGCTCCAATTTTTGAGCCAGAAGATCCTTATGAATTAAATGGTCTTGTTCCTAAGGTTGTATTCCCATGTAGTTTGGTTCTAAGAGATGAAAGAGCTTATATTTATTATGGAGCAGGAGACAGTGTTATTGGCGTTGCAACAATTGTTTTGAAGGATTTGTTGCATAAACTAAGAATATAATATGAGCTTAGAACATAAAGGTAGTCTGGAGAAAGAGTTAATCATTTTCGATTTAGACGGAACCCTTGCTGCCAGCAAGTCTGCACTGGATAGTGAGATGGCAGGCCTAATTATTAAACTCCTAGAAGGAAGAAAGGTCGCTGTTATTTCTGGTGGAAAATATGCTCAATTTGAGAAACAATTTTTAGGAAATTTGCCTAAAGATGAACTTTCTGCAAAGTACTTTCAAAATTTATTTTTATTACCTACTTCAGGTACCAGACTTTATTCTTGGAAGATGATTGGTGAACGTGAAGGGGAAAGGGAAAATTCTGGCGGAAAAAAAGTGGGTGCAGTTGGAGTCTGGTATGAAGAGTATTCAGAAAATTTATCTGAGGATGACAAAAAAACTATTTTGAAAACGCTTAAGGAGGCATTACTTGAAGCTGGTATAGAAACTCCAGAAAAAACATATGGGCAAATTATTGAGGATAGGGAATCACAAATAACATTTTCGGCGCTTGGACAAGAAGCCCCGCTTGAGCTTAAGAATGCTTGGGATCCAAATGGAGCAAAACGTAAGGTTGCAGTTGATATTCTTAAGGAGAGACTTCCAAATTTTGATGTATCAATGGGTGGATCTACATCAATTGATATAACCATGAAAGGGGTGAATAAAGCATATGGAATTCATAAACTTGAAGAATTCTTGAAGATTCCAATCATCAAGATGGTTTTTGTTGGTGATAAAATATTTCCCGGAGGAAATGACTATGCTGCAAAAATGACGGGTGTTGATTGTATTCAGGTAAGTGGACCGGAGGAGACAAAAAAAATTATAGAAAAACTAATAAATTAGTACATACAGAACATGTGTAGTATACTCCCTTGGTCGTTTTTAATAATATCTAATCTTATAATAATTATATGACAGATGAACAAACAATTGTTACAGGTGTAGCTGATGATGCAGTAGTTGCAGCGGAGGTTACAGTTGAGGCCTCTGCAGAGGTTGCAGCTGATGCTACAGTAGAAGCTCCTACAGAGGAAGTTGCTACAGTTGCAGCAGAGGAAGTAGCCCCAGTTGAAGAAGTTGCTCCAGCAGCAGAAGAAGTAGTCGCATAAGTAAAGAGTTAATCTCAATACACCAAAAAACCCCGAATCTCGGGGTTTTTTGGTTGCTCAATAAGCACCCAATCGCTCATTTGACAAAAGCATCAAAATAGTACATACTACAGGGGTAAGTTAATCTCTCATGGGTTTTGCGTGGATATTTCACACAAACTATATACTTTTCGAAACTTTAGAGATTTCTAGTCGCCTTACGTATATCTCTAAAGACTAATTCAGTTTTCCATAAATAAATGGAAATCAAACCTCTTTCTTTTTAGAAAGAGTCTTAAATAATATGTATAATAAAACAACTTCTAGCAATAGAAACAATATTACTCGTGGTACAACAGGAGGAGCTCGTAAATCAGCGCCTCGTAGTTCTAGTGCTCCAAGATCAGCTAGTAACGCTGCTTTTACTGGTGTATACGGTGGTTCATTAAATAAAAGCACTTCATCAAGCGCCCCAAGATCTGGAGGTTCTTCATACGGTGCATCACGTGGTGGTTCATCTTATGGTGGATCATCAAGAGGAACATCTGGCGCAAGTCATGGTGGTTCTTCATACAGCGGATCATCTGCTGGTGGACGTTCATCTGGTGGTTCTTCATACAGCTCACGTGCAAGTTCACGTGACGGTTCATCTTTTGGTGGAGGTTCTTCATACGGAGCTTCATCAGGAAGTCGTGGTGGATACGCCGGAGGAAACGGTGGTTCACGCGGTGGATTTGGAGGTGGAGCAAGTAGATTCGGTGGCAGAGGAAACTTTGGTGGTAACCGTGGTCGCGGTGGAGCAAGAGGTGGTGCACGTCTTGATGTTTCAAGATTCATCAACAAAGCTACAACTGATGACAAGGTAGAGGTTTACGTACCAGAGAATACTTTCAGCGATTTTAAAATCGAAGAAACTCTAAAGAAAAGTGTAATCGCAAAAGGTTACATAACACCTTCACCAATTCAAGATAAAACAATTCCCCATATTCTTAATGGGGAAGACTTGGTAGGTATTGCAAATACAGGTACTGGTAAAACAGCAGCTTTTCTTTTACCACTTATAAACAAGGTTCTTATAAATCCTGATGAGCAGGCTATTATAATGGCCCCAACTCGTGAACTAGCTATTCAAATTGATCAAGAATTACAATCTTTTATTAAAGGATTAAAAATCTATTCAGTTTGTTGTGTTGGTGGAGCGCCAATCGGAAGACAAATTTCTGAACTAAGATATTTCAACAACTTTATAATTGGAACTCCAGGACGTCTGAAGGACCTTATCGAGCGAAAGAAATTAAATCTTTCAAACTTCAAGAACTTAGTTCTTGATGAGGCTGACCGTATGCTTGATATGGGATTCATTAACGATATGAAATACGTTATGAGTCTTATGCCAAAGGAAAGACAAACTCTTTTCTTCTCAGCTACATTGTCTCCTGATATTGAAAGAATCATTAATGACTTCTTGAAAAACCCAATTCGTATTTCTGTTAAAACTAGAGATACCGCAAAGAACGTTGATCAAGATGTTGTCTATGTTAAGGGAGGAACAAAAATTGATATTCTTCATGATCTATTGATCAATCCAGAATTTCAAAAGGTTATTATTTTTGGAAGAACAAAGCATGGTGTAGAGAAGCTAACAACAATGCTTGCAGAACGTGGTTTCAAAGCAGCATCTATTCACGGAGACAAGGTTCATACTCAACGTCAACGTGCTCTAAAGTCTTTCAAGGATGGTGAAGTTCAAATGCTTGTTGCAACTGACGTTGCTGCACGTGGACTTGATATACCTAACGTATCTCACGTTATTAACTATGAATTACCTGAAACTCATGATGACTATGTTCACCGTATTGGTAGAACAGGTAGAAGTGATAAGAAAGGTAAGGCTCTTACTTTCATTGACTAAGTAATACTGATTTCAAAAAAAACAAAACACCTCGCTTAAACGCGAGGTGTTTTGTTTTGCTTAATGTTGTATAATTATAAACAAGAAGGTTTTATTATTTACCAATTATTTATTGTTCATCATATTTATGATTTATTTTTTACTTATTATTTTAGGGATTATATTCCTCGCGAGGACATCAGATTTAAGTAGTTCTGTGCGGAATTTAAAGTCAGAGGTTTATAAGATTAAGCAGAAACTTGCTGAAATAGAAGGAGGAGTCTCGCAGTCTTCATCTAAGGTTTCAATTTCTGATTCTCAACGAACAGACGTAAATTATGCAGAACAAAGAAATGGGGCTAATAATCCTGAAACGCATACGTATGTTGGGGTGACGGAAATGGGTCAGCCTATTTATCGTCAACCCGCCAGAGTAAATCAGCCTGAAACAAGTACTCCTGATCCTGTACTTGCGTGGATTCAAGAGAACTGGTTATTAAAACTTGGAGTACTGATGATTCTAATTGGCTTTGGTTGGTTTGTGAGTTATGCATTTATGCATGATTGGATTGGTCCCGTAGGTAGAATTGCAATTGGTATTGTTGCAGGATCGTTTATATCAATTTTTGGAACAATTAGACTTGGTAAGGATGAAACACAGGGAGTTTTGTTTACAGCATTAGGTGCTGCTCTTGTTATTATTTCTGTTCTATCTGGACAATATTTCTATCAATTTTTCTCTCCAATGATAGTGCTAGGAATAATATTCTTGGTTTCGTTCTATGTAAGCCTTACAGCCCTTGCATACTCTGTAGAAAAGTTGGCAATTTACGGTCTAATATTAGCGCTTCTTGCTCCTGTTCTATCTCATGTATCAATGAATCTAGATTATGTGTCTATCTACCTGTATTTACTTGTTATTTCGATTTCTACAATCTGGGTTTCTATTGTTAAGGGATGGAGATTTGGTAATCCAATAGGAATAGTTGGAATACTACTTTACAGTTTTCCTATAATGATGAATGCTCAAAACAGCTTTGCCTCTGATTCTGCAAAATATACAACACTTATACTTGCATACGTAATATCACTATTATACCTTGTTGTTAGTTCTTGGAGTTTGATTAAAAAGGACAATACACTAATCGCAGAAAATGGAAGTGTTGCATTGGCCAAAAATAGAGGTGTTAATAGTGAAGAGAGTGTAGAGTTTGGCGCTACTTCAAATGATGTACTCCTAACTGTGGTCAGTACAATAATTATTCTAGGTCTTACACTAGGTCTTGTTCCTATGATTTATCAATCTCTTGTGTTATCTATGTGGATGTTGATATACGGAGTTTCAGGATTTATTGTATTTCAAGCTACAAGAAACGAAAAGCTATTCTATATACATTCTCTAGTTGCCGTTTTGTTTTTAGCGATAGCCACATCTGTAGAATTAAGTGGTAAATCATTAATTATTGCTTTTGCTATTGAAGCGGCAATTGTTTCTATCGCATCATTCTTGGTAACAAATAATATTAAAATATCAAAGGCCTTTGGTGCTTTAATGGTTATACCAATGGCGATGTCCTTGGAGAGTGTTTTCTCTTCTAATTGGGAATATGAAAGGGGAATGGGAATGTTCCATGTTGACTTCTTTGTTCTATTTCTGATAGGAGTAATTCTAGCTACTCTTGGAATGTTCTATAGGTTAAATAAAGAAAAAGACTCAATGGCGCCTGAATTTGATTTCTATCATTTATCACTAATATTCTCAACAGTTTATCTTTATGTAATAATTTGGCTATCATCACACGCTGTAATATTCAATCAAGATACAGCGGTCTTTGTTAGCTTATTTATGTATACAGTTATTGGATTAGGAACGTATTTTATTGGGTTATTTAACAGGAGTGATATTCTAAAAAAGTATGGAGGAGTTCTTCTTGTCTTGGTTGTACTTAGATTAGTACTCGTTGATGTATGGCAAATGGAGTTGGCATTACGTGTTGTTACATTCATTATTTTGGGAGTTATGTTTATCAGTACAGCTTTTATTTCAAAAAAACAACAATAAGATACGTCCACAGTAAAAATAAAAACAATAATAAACATGAATAAAAAACTAATTATAAAATCATCGGTTACAGCATGTCTTGCAATAGCATTCGTCCTAATTTTAAGTTTTAAGCCTGCATATGCGATTGTAAAAGATTGGCAACCTGTGACAAGTGTCGCCACATCAACAAACGAGGTGATATTTAAAGCGTATAAGAACTATATGAAAGTTCCTGCCCAAAATATATTAGTTCCGACACTCTTACAGATTCCCATAGACATCAATCAAATCAGTAGTGACTCTTTTGGTGTATACAATAAAACTGATGGTAAATTTATTTCAAGTTTGGTCACGAGAGATAATCAAATAAATGTTAATAATGTAAATGCAATAGATATTTCTACTAATGAAAATCTAAACGATTTGTTTGATAATAATTATCAAACGATGAAGGATTTCTACCTTAATAAGGAAGAGAGTAAAAGTATTTCTGCAATTTCAATTAATTATTCAAAAGCAATTAAGTCTGACTCTTTAAATTTATCTTTTGATTCGTATGTCTCACTACCTACATTGGTTACATTGAAGGCATACGTAAATGGCAAAGAAATTGTCTTGCTAAACAATTACAAACCAACCTCAAATGAAATTAACTTTCCAATAACATTGTCAAACAAATGGATTTTAGAACTACAATACGCTCAACCTATTAGAATTTCAGAGATTCATTTAAATGATACATTAAATGCATATGCTGGAGAGTCCTTAAGTTTTTTAGCGCTTCCCAAAAAAGAGTATGTAATTTATGTAAATCCTGAAGTTGCACCTAAGATATATGCAAATTATGAAGAGGCCTCCAATTATTCATCGTCTCTTGGTGTAAGGAAAATCTCAATGCCTGCTGTTTTGGAGAACCCAGTTTTTGTCCTAAGTGATACTGACGGAGATGGTGTTCCTAATGTAATAGATAATTGTATAAACGTTGCCAATGGAGATCAGCTTGATATTGATCAAAATGGAAGAGGGGATGTTTGTGATGATTATGACAGAGACGGAATAATTAACTCCATAGATAATTGTAGGGATGTTCCAAATTATGATCAAAGAGATACTGATGGCGATAAAATTGGAGATGCTTGCGACACTAGTGAAAGTAGATTCACTGAACAATATCCCTGGATAGCTTGGGCGGGAATAGGATTTTCAGCTTTAGTTTTTTTGACACTTTTGTTTGTTGCAGGGAATAGAATTAGGAAGAATAATTTATAGTATTTTGGTTTGCTTTTAAGCCTTATTTAGTCTAGGATTGCCGTATAGTCGATTAAATCGACATCGTCCTGTAACGGTCCTACGGCCTTACAATTGACAATTGAACAAAAACTACAAACTGGAGGAATACATAAGATGATTAAACTATCGAATGGACATGAGTTGAAATATGTTGTTGCAAGCGGGGCTCTCGCTTTTGATGGGAAAGGATGGTTTTGGGAATGGCCATTGGTTTGGCTTGGGATTATTAAACCCGAGCTTTTTACCGTGGTTATCAAAACTCTGACTCGTCATCCTCGTCCGGGAAATCTGCGTTGGTGGAATCCTTGGACTTGCATGCGTTTGATTCGTGGAGGCTCTGTCAACAAGATTGGATTGACTAACAAGGGAATTGATTGGTGGTGTAAAGAAATTGCACCATTTCATGATTTTGTAAAATTTCCTCTAATTGCCTCAATTTTTGGAACAAAGGAAGAGCTTGTCGAAATGACAAAGATGCTCAACCGATATCCATTTGTTGCAATCAAGGTGAATTATTCATGTCCAAATTCTGGAGATGCTTTGCAAGACGCTGGCAGTGTCGTTGATGCTGTTAAGGCTGTGAAGGAAGTGTCTGGGCACCCTGTTATCGTGAAGGTTTCAGTTGACCAAGACTATTTGACTATCGCCAGTGATCTGGAGGGCATTGCGGAAGCAATCGCTCTGAATAGTATACCTTGGAAAACCGCCTTTCCTGACGGTGAGGAAACACCTCTTTGGAGATTGGAGAAAAAAGTTGGTGGAGGTGGTGGTGGTGTGTCTGGGAAGCCAGCACAAAAACTTAATTGGAGGGCTGCTGAACAGCTCTACAGACAAGGATCACTTCCGGTAATTGTGCCGAGCGTGATGAACTATCAAGACGTTGTACATGCAAATTTAATTCTCAAAGCCGCTGCAATTAGCTTCGGTGCAATTCACTTAAGGACTCCATGGAGGCCGACAGCGATTGTGGAGGAATTGAATCATCAGGATCAGCCAACACATTTGTTGGAATAATCTTTGGGGTCAGGCGATTCTGGTCGAAGACCTGAATCGTGTGTCTGACCGCAAAACGCAGAAAACAAAACAAACATAGAAAGAAATTGAGTCGTGAAAGAAAAACAAAATAAAATCTTGATTAAAAGATGGTTTGATCGCCATTTACATGTGAGAGATGGAGAAGTGATGAGTCTGGTATTGCCAGCTACTGTTTGCCAACAGGCAAGTGGTGCGCTGATTATGCCTAACCTGAAATATCCTGATCAGATTGATACGCCGGAAAAGGTTGAAGCTTATTATCGCCGAATCAAAGAAACCCTTCCTTGGTGGAGTGACTTTGAACCGCGTTTGGCGTTGTATCTCACCGACACAACTCCAGCCTCTGAAATCAAGAAGTGGATTGACACTGGATATCTTACTGCTGTCAAATTGTATATGGCTGACAAGAATGGAGAAGGGGGAACAACGGGATCCCAACATGGAGTCAGAAATCTTCTTGGAAGATACCCTGTCTTTGAAATGATGGAGAAACATGGTATTCCACTTCTTGGTCACTTTGAAGCGGCTGAGCGAGAGGTTGATGAATTCGATCGCGAGATTGTTTCCATTGAGCGTGATTTGGTTCCGTTGATAAAAGTCTTCCCAGGGCTCAAGGTTGTGTTTGAACACATTACCGATGGACGTTCTGCAGACTTTGTAGCGGAGGTTGACCATCCAATTTATGCAACAGCTACTCCTCAAGGCATGATGATCAACAGGAATGCAATGTTCTTGGGTGGAATGAATCCAGGGAACTATTGCAAACCTGTGCCTAAGCGTGAAGAGCATCGTATGCGTGTTCGGAAGCATGTCACTTCTGGAAACCCTCGTTTTGGAGCGGGAACTGATTCTGCTCCTCATGATGAAGCTGCGAAGTCTCATTGTTACGGATGTGCAGCTGGTATCTTCACTGCACCAAATGCTGTTGAATTATATACAACAATCTTCGATGAAGATAATGCCTTGAAACATCTGGGTCCATTCATGTCAGAGAACTTCATTGATCTGTATGACATGGAGGTATCTACCGAGTTTATGACAATTAAGCGTGAGTCGTGGGAAGTCCCCATGAAATTAGGCCCGGTTCAAATCTTCAAGGGAGGAACAACTCTGAATTGGAAATTGCAGGATTGGCCTCATGGCAAGATGATGTTCTGATTGGTATCGGATCGATGTTTTAGTTTAATAACCCCAACCCTGACGGCGTAATTGCTGTCGGGGTTGTTTTTTATAGGTAGTGTACTCTGATGTTTGTCGCTAAATTGAATGTGATATAATTGCTGTATGGACTACAATAAAAAATCATTAGCACTTCACAAGAAATATAAAGGAAAAATGGAATTAAAATCCAAAGTTCCACTTAAAACAAAAATTGATTTATCTTTGGCTTATACCCCGGGGGTGGCGGAAGTGTGCCGTTTAATTCATAAGGATCAAAAGCAGGTTAATTCATACACAATGCGAGGCAATACAGTGGCGGTTATAACGGATGGTTCAGCGGTTCTTGGTCTAGGAAATATTGGTCCCTATGCTGCGATGCCTGTTATGGAAGGAAAGTCTATTTTATTTAAGGAATTTGCAAATGTAGACGCTTTCCCAATTTGTCTTGATACACAAGATCCAGAAAAAGTTATTGAAGCCGTAAAATTATTAGCACCAACATTTGGGGGAATTAATCTTGAAGACATATCTGCGCCAAATTGTTTTTATATTGAAGAGCGTCTAAAGAAAGAATTGAATATTCCTGTCTTTCACGATGATCAGCATGGTACAGCAATTGTTGTGCTTGCTGCATTAATAAATGCGCTAAAGATTATTAAGAAGGATATAAAAAATATTAAAGTTGTAGTAAATGGAGCTGGAGCTGCAGCAACAGCAGTTTCAAAACTACTTATCAAGGCTGGAATAACAGCGGGGAAGATGATTATTGTAGATAGTAGGGGTGCAATTTATGAAGGGAGAGAAGGATTAAATGCATCAAAAATTGAAATGGCAAAAATTACAAACAAGAAGAAGGTAGAAGGGCTTCTTGATATTGTAATTAAAGATGCCGATGTGTTTATTGGTGTATCGGTTGCTGGAGCTCTAAAAAAAGAATGGGTGAGTGAAATGGCAGAGAATCCAATTGTTTTTGCAATGGCCAATCCAAATCCTGAGATATCTTATGAGGATGCGAAGCAAACAAAGATTGCTGTCTTTGGAACAGGTCGTTCAGACTATCCAAATCAGATAAATAATGTTTTGGTTTTTCCTGGAATTTTCCGTGGAGCCCTTGATTCTGGAGCTAAACAAATTACAGATGAGATGAAACTAGCTGCGGCTCACGCAATCGCATCACTCGTTAAAAAAACAGAGCTTAAAAAGGACTATATAATACCAAGTCCTTTTGACAGAAGGGTAGCGAAGGTTGTTGCAAAAGCTGTTATGAAGTCTGCAAAGAGTCATTAAGTAGTGATTATTGATATGTGTTTGGAGAGTTTGCCCGAAATCCTTTTTTGAGACCTTGAATTTATGAAATCTTTGAGATATTCACCTTTTGATGACAGGGGTGTATAATAGTTAGGTGGGGCATGTTCGGTATAACGCTACATGGTTTCCATATTCATCGTGGCTGTGCACCGTGCGCCCGATATTAATTCTAATATTAAATATATAAATATGACTGATACAGCAAAGACAACTTCATGGATGATTATAATACTTATTCTAGTCGGAGGTATTTGGTGGTTCATTGGTAGTAATCCAGAATCCCAAGTGCCAACTGTTGCTCCAGTTCAACAATTTGAATTACAAGCTACAACAACGGAGGTATCTGCAGTAATTGAAGACGCTAGCACATCAATTTCAGTACAAGATAACTCAGACGAGGCTCTTACTACAGATTTGAGTAAAGTCGATGATCAAATTAAAGCCTTGAACACAACTTCAGCTAATTAATAATTAATAATTGGGATCAGGCGTTTTTGGTCAAAGACCTAAAACATGTAACCGACTCCCAAATCAAATAAAATATGAAAAATAATAAAATAAAATTGATTGTGACTCTGGCTTTGGTTTTGACATTATCTTTTTCTTCACTACCAGCTTTGTCAAAAGCTGCGGATATTAATGCCGGTACTACATCACCGAAACCATTGATGAGAGGTAATGGTATAAAGGCTAAGATACAAGCTAGAGCAACATCAACAGCTTCATCAACTAAGGCTACAAAGATTGCAAAAACAATTGTTGATGCAATAAAGAAGGCTGATACAGAAATTACAAAAAGAGTTGAAAGTCTAAATAAGACATTGGAGAATGTTAATGGAATGAAAAATGTTTCAGCTTCAGAAAAAGCAACATTGTCTTCAGAAATACAATCTGAGATTTCAAAACTACAGGCTCTAAATTCTAAAATTGCGACAGATACAGATATTGCAACAATTAAGACAGATTTAGCTACTATTATTTCCGGATCAAGAATATACGCATTGGTAATTCCTAGAGCAAACATCTTAGCTTCAGTTGATAAAGTGAATACAATAGCAACAATGCTCGAAACTGTAGCTACAAAATTACAAATAAGAATAGATGAGGCAAAGGCAACAGGAACAGTTGTAACAACATTACAAACTGCACTTGATTCAATGATAGTAAAGACAGCAGATGCAAAAAAGGAAGCATTAACTGCTCAAACAACAATTTCAGGATTAGTTCCTGATAATGGAAACAAGGCAACTTTAGAGGCAAATACTGCAGCTCTTAAGTTAGCAAGGACTAGTATCAAGAATGCAAATGCAGATTTGGCAGCAGCTAGAAAAGCAGCTTCAATAATCACAAACGGTCTTAAGGCTCCAGGAAGTAAGGCTGTTAAAAAGGGGGATTTGAAGAAGACTACAACCTCAAAGTCAAATTAAATTACAATAGCTTAAATGCTAACCTAAAAATCCCATCTTTAAAAGGTGGGATTTTTTTGATATATAAAATGGCATTTGTAAATTCAGGTGTTGCAGTTCTTGTTTGCGTTTTTGGTGCTATAATTAGCGTATGAAAACAAAGACTAAGGGAAATAAATATTTGGGTATAATTTTACTTATAATTATTCTAGTTGTTGGAGCCTGGTACTTGTTGGGTAACAAGAAAAAAGAAGTTCATAATTTTGATAATGTGAATACGAGCGCAACTAGTACGAGTAATTTAAACTTCGACCCTTTAAATTTTTCTTATGATATTGAAGGTGAAAAAATTACATTAGCCAACGGTACATCGACATCAGATATAGTACCTGGATCCGCCGAGAAGCTGGAAACTACTGTGTTTGATAAGCCAGCTATTGGAGACTTAAATAATGATAAGGAAAATGACTCAGCTGTACTTTTGGTACAGGACTCTGGAGGAACTGGTTTATTTTATTATGTGGTTTCTGTAATGAATAACGCGGGTGTTATAAAAAATACTAACTCTATCTTTATAGGAGATAGAATTGAACCAATAAGTATTAAAATAAGGAATGGTAAAATTGAGCTAGTTTACATTGATAGAAACACAGATGAGCCGATGTCAGCTGAGCCCACGGTAAGAACAGTTAAGACTTTTGAAGTTAAGGGTATGATATTGCAATAATAATTTAAGGTTAGGCGCACGATTTAGGTCTTTGACCAAAATCGCCTGACCTAAAATAATAATAAATGTTGATGCACGTAAAGATTAAGCCGGATAGTAAGGAAGATAAAATCGTTAAAAAGAATGATGCGAGTTTTATTGTTCATGTAAAAGAACCTGCGGAAGGGAATAGGGCCAACAGAAGAATGATTGAATTGCTTGCTGGGGAATTTAAGATTGTTAGATCAAAAGTTAGAATAGTTACAGGGCATCATCATCCGTCTAAGATTTTGGATATAGTGGAGTAGTTTTACTAGTGGTTTTATTTAGAATTTCTTTATGAAAATAGCAGGAGTGGTTTGCTACCATCTAGGGGTGAAATTAACCTCAATATATATAGATGCAGCTAATGTTATTCTGTGTGCAAAAAGAATAAATTTTAATTTAGATTTAGGTAAGCTTTTTAAATATCTTTATGATAAACATAAAGATTGTAAAATAATTTTCTTTGTCGGTGATGTCCTGTATTTAGAAAATATTAAATATACTCTCAATGAGTACCGTGTTGAATTAGTCATAAAACAAATATCTATGGAGGGAGGTAGAATTAAAGCCAATTGTGACGTTGAACTAACAAACAGAATGACACTAGACGTGGAGAGAAGTCTGGTTGATAAAATAGTAATAATATCAGGTGATGGGAACTTTGTCTTCTTAATGGATTACGCTCGTGATATGGGTAAATTAGTTTTATGTATAGCGGTGACTCCATCAAGCACATCGATTTTTATAAAACAGAGATCATACTTAAGGCTTATGTACTTGATACAAATTAAGCGTCATCTAGAAAAATAAAAAAGCTCTCATTAAGCACGCGGCTTAACAAGATCTTTTTTGGCGTATTTATAGTATATAGTAGGGCGCTCGTTCGTGTCAAATTAATAGGATTCTATCGGTGGCAATCGGTATATTTTATATCTACTAATGGTTTTATTTAGAATTTCTTTATGAAAATCATAGGTGTGATTTGTTATGTTTGTTGAATGGAAAAAGAAAAAAAGATAGAGAAATACAATGATTGGAATAGTAAAAAACAAAGTATTCAATTTGCTGAACATTATCAAAATCAGGTGATGTACTTTAGAGAGGGTGACGTATGGTGGTGTTCTGTTGGTATTAATGTTGGGGAGGAGTCGTTTGGCAAAGGAGATGTATTTAGACGTCCTATTTTAGTAATTAAGAAATTATCCTCAAGTCTGTGTATCGGGCTGCCGATGACTTACAAACAAAAAAAGGTACATGGTTTTCAAACGTCAGATTGAACAATGAGGTTGTATGTGTGATGTTATATCAGATTCGCATGATTGATAAAAAGAGATTATCTGTAAAAATAGGGGAACTTAGCCTATCTGATTTAAATAAGGTAAAAGAAAAACTCAAGATTTTACTTGAGCTTCCCTAAAATTGTCATCTGGTTCATTGCTAAACCAGAATCAAAAGATCAACTGTGCACGTTAATCTCAAAACGTACTTACAGTTTATCATGGATTATATTTTTGTGTCAAATTAATCAGGTTCTACGAATATTAGCGTTATAAGTAGTCTTTGGGCTATTGTGATATGTATTAATTCCTCAGCGCACGCAAAGCATTTAATATAACCAAAACATCAATCGCTTCCTGAAGTAGCGCACCTGAAATTGGAGTTATAAAACCAAATATAGCAAAAACCATTGCTGTTAAACTTAATGCCATTCCAATAAAAATAGACTGCATGGCAATGGTCATTGTCTTATGGCTAATCTGAATTAATTTTAAAACCTTTGCTGTATCATCTGAGGTAATTATTGCATCAGCTGTATCCGTCGATGCAGTTGCTCCATGATATCCAAGTGCAATACCAACGCTTGCTCGTCCGATTGCTGGTGCGTCATTAACTCCATCACCAATCATCACTACAGGCTTTCCAGCGGCTTCATATTTTTGTATTAAATCCATCTTATGTTCTGGTAGACAATTCGCTTCAATTATCGTAAAACCTAATTCTTCACCAATTTTTTGAGCCCTATCCTCAGTGTCGCCAGTTACCAAAACAATTTCAGCTCCTGTTTCTTTTATCTTTTCTAAAATATCAGCAATGTCACTTCTTATTTTGTCTGAGAAAGTCATCACTGCAACATTTCTGTTATTAACCGCAATGTATATTGCCATCTCCCCTGTGGCCTTTGCTTCTGCGACAAGTCTTTTTGCCTCACCGCTAATTGTAATTCCTTTTGATTCTAACAGGGACGCTCTACCGTCAACAACTGTAGCCTCATGACTATTTGTCTTAACTATCCCACTTATACCCTGACCTAATGTTTCTTCAAACTTTTCAGGTACAAATAAATCAAGTTTTTGAGTGTTAGCAAGGGCTACAATACTTTGTGAAAGTATATGTGTAGAGAATTGTTCAACAGAAGCAGAGAGTGCTAAGACCTCCTCCTTGGTCCACTTTTTTGCTGATATACCTTTATCAGAACTATTATCCAAAATAATAATTTTATTCACCTGAGGTACACCAAAAGTGAGCGTGCCTGTTTTATCGAAAAAGAAAGAATGCGCTTTTGTAATTAATTCAAACACTCCACCATGCTTAACTATAATTCCATTCTTTGCTGATCTACTCATTCCAGCAATGAAAGCAATCGGCGCCGCTAGGATAAGAGGGCAGGGTGTTGCAACAACTAAAACAGCTGCAACTAGTTTTGGATCAATGTACCATGCGATACCAGCCATAATGAAAGTCGTGACAGTGAAGACTACACTGAATTTGTTTGCCAACCTAACTGTGGGAGCTTTTTCATCTTGAGCTCTTTCTACTAATCTGATGATTGCTGAGAAAGTACTTTGTTCATAATTTGTTGTAGACTTAATATAAATTACATCAACTGTATTTGTAGTACCACTCCAAACCTTTGAACTCGGTTTAACACTCCTTGGCATTGGTTCTCCGGTAACAATAGATTCATCAATTGAAGATACTCCTGAAACAACAACGCCATCGACGGGCATAATTTCTCCTCGTTTAATAAGTAGTGTGTCACCAATTTTAATTTCTTGAACAGTTATATCCTCAAAATTTGTTGTACCTTTTATAACTCTATGTGCCTTTGTGGGGGCGTATCTTAATAGATTTTCCAGTGCATTTTTTGCTTGGCCTTCTGCATATTTTTCAAGAAAAACTCCAGTAGAAAGCATTAAAAGAATAATTGCACCAGCGAGATGCTCGTTGGTCAAAAGCGTTGCTATAATTGCAAAAAGAGCGATAAGATCCACTCCAAACTGTTTTTTGTATATGGAAATTATTAGATTATAGGCTATAGGAAGGGAACCTATAATTGTTATGGATACAATAATCGTATCAATATATTGCCTATATTCTGTGGATCTTAGAAAGGCATAGCTTATGAGGGCAATCAAGATAGTCACGACAAGTATGCTATTTGAGTTGATGTATTTTTTCATGTTATTCAGTCTATATTTTACAGCATATTTACGCCTTTTGCATTATTCTCAAAAAATATTAAAATAAAGAGAAACCATGCCCAATTCCAAAATCAACAAAACAAACAAAATCGCAAAAAAACAGATAAAAACAAGTAAAACAGATAAAGTGGCTAAAGACAAAAAAATAGTAGATAAGCATAAATACATATTCGTAATTGGAGGGGTTATGTCAGGAGTAGGAAAGGGAATCACTACATCGTCAATTGGTACTATACTTGAGGCTAAAGGATACAAAATAAATATAATGAAAGTTGATCCGTATCTAAACGTAGATGCGGGTACTATGAACCCCACCGAGCATGGTGAGGTTTTTGTTATGGACTCAGGACTTGAAACTGATCAAGATATGGGAAACTATGAGAGATTTCTTAATCGATCATTAAAGAAGGAAGATTATATGACATCTGGAATGGTATATAAATATGTTATAGATAAAGAGCGTGCACTTGGCTTTGGTGGAAAGTGTATTGATGCAGATAATATTAGAGACGAAATTGTAAATAGATATGAAGCTTCTGGAAAGATGAATGATTCTGACATAACAGTTGTTGAAATTGGTGGAACTGTTGGCGACTATCAAAACATTATGTTTATTGAAGCGGCTCGTGTAATGAAACTTAGACATCCAAAAGATGTTGTATTTATTTTGGTTTCCTATATGCCAATTCCAAACAAGATTGGAGAAATGAAAAGTAAGCCAACTCAAAATGCTATTAGACAATTAAACTCATATGGAGTTCATGCAGATTTTATCGTTGCAAGAAGTGAAGTTCCAGTAGATAAAAAGAGAAAAGAGAAAATTGCTTTCTCATGTAGTGTGCCCGTTGATAATATAATATCAGCGCCTGACATAGATAGCATTTACGATGTTCCTATCAACTTTGAAAAGGATCAACTTGGAGAGATGATAATTAGAGAGCTTTCCTTGGAACATAGAAATACAGACATGAAAGCATGGAAGGGTTTTGTTTCAAAAGTAAAAGCAGCGAGCGATGCTGTAAAAAATGATGATGGAAAAAGTGGAAAGAAAACATTAAAAATTGCGGTAGTTGGAAAGTATTTTGACTCAGGAGATTTTGTCTTTTCTGATGCCTACGTTTCTGTTATTGAAGCAATTAAGTTTTCTGCATATAAGTTGGGGATTAAGGTTAAATTATCGTGGTTAAATTCTAAGGATTTTGAGAAGGACCCAAAGACAATTAAAAGTCTTAAAGATTACGATGGAATAATCGTTCCAGGCGGGTTTGGAAATTCTGGAATTGAAGGCTTAATTAGTACCATAGAATTTGCTCGATTAAACAAGATTCCATACTTTGGTCTTTGTTATGGAATGCAGCTTCTGGTAATTGAATACGCTAGAAATGTTTTAGGTTGGAAAGACGCAAATACTGCTGAGATTAATCCTAAAGCAGAACATGTGGTTATTGATATAATGCCTGATCAGAAGATTAAATTAGACAATGGTCATTATGGCGCATCGATGAGACTTGGTGCATACGAAGCTCACATAGAGAAGGGGACAATTGCACACAAAGCATATGGCGAAGATGAGGTTATTGAAAGACATAGACATAGATATGAGGTTAATCCTGAATATGTTGAGGAGATAAGGACTGCTGGGTTAGTATTTTCTGGAAAGTCTCCAAATGGTAAGCTGATGGAAATTGCAGAACTTCCAAAAAGTGAACACCCATTTTTCTTGGGTACACAGTTTCATCCTGAGTTTCTTGCAAGACCACTTGATCCGCATCCTTTGTTTACAGAGTTTTTGAAGACAATTATTAGTCTATAGTTCAGGGCTGCGAATATAAAAAACCTGTAGTATTAAAGTTTACTACAGGTTTTTTTGTATATTAGTTGTGGATACTTAGACTATTTCAATTCAAACATTGCGAAATCGTTCTTGAACATCCACTTTGATATACAGTAAATTGAGTAGGTAATAAAGAACGCCGATAGAACATCTATTGAATAGTGAAGGTGACCCATTAAAACTATAATTCCAAAGAAAACAGATGTTGCAATGAAAACTATTCTAAGAGCTTTCTCTTTCCAGAAAATTAAGGCTAGTAAAAAGGGAAGTCCTGTGTGGGCCGAGAAGAAAAGATCTCCACCAAATGTGAATAACCTCATCCAGTTTGCTCCGTCAAGTCCGATTATTAATCTATCTGGAAATGGTCCAATATGAGTAAGCGAAACGAAGGTACTTCTAATTAATATAAAAATAGCGATACTTTTTAATATGAAGGGAATTTTGTGAGGTTTGTTAAAGCAGTAAACAAGTAATACAGCCCACATTACAATTGGTCCGTAGATGAAGATATTGTGAACATCATAAACTGGAATATTACTAAGTACTATATCATTCACTGAATTTCCGGCTTTAAATGTTGCAAATCTTCCCGCAAAGAAATTTGCAACAAGCGCGAGTCCGAGAAAAATTGCACTATCTAGTATAGCGATAGTGTAGGTCTTACTTTTTAAATACGCTAAATTTTTTGGGTTTATTTGATTCATGTTATGTATGTGTAGTCTTATGATTCTATCATTTTTCAGACCAGCAACCAAGTATTTTAGACGGTCTCTTTTGAACTGATATTTTTTGGCTAAAATCAATGGACCAAAAACTGAGAAATTAAAAAACCGCGGCGCACTGTGCGTCGCGGTTGGGTTTGGTCTGGATTGAAGAGGGTGGTTAAATCCTCTCACGCTTCCCGAATATACTAACGGATTCCTTGAAGATCTCCGTCCACGGAATTGACATATTGAAGGCCCCAGCCAACTCATTCAGTTCCTTTCGTTTCTTGTCTTCCTTGGGGTGTTTTGATTCACCAGTCAGACTCTCAATTTTGACCACCTTGTAGGCGATTGCATTTGCAATCGTCTTGAACAGTGGTTCCATTAGGTAGGCACGCAGGTCGGCGTCGTCAGTATATTCCTGCTGTACAGCGGGAATGGTGACCCCCTTCGTAAGCTGCAAAAGTTTTCTCCGATTAGGAGACCACTTCTTGGCTAGGCCGATGATGAGCCTCATTTTGTTGTTCTTTTTATCGAACTTGCCCATCATCGTTCCAATGATAATGGTGCCAGGCAGCAAATACCACAACGGCAGACCAAAGTCCACAATCACAGCTGCAATTGCTAATGAAGTAATCATCAACAGGACAATTTTGATTTGGTTCCAGCTTCTTGCCTCTTGCAAACAGTCTTCCGCATTTACCTTGAAGATAATGCCTTTGTCATTTGGGTGCACAACAGCATTGATCCTCCCAAATAGTCCGCCTGTCTTTTCAATCAGTTTTTTTTGGTTAGTCGTCATTTTTGTGTATGCCTAGAATCTAAGTACTTTTTCATCACTTTCAGGTGACGTGGCACAAGCCCAGATGTCAAACGAGTAACCCACACAGGTGACTCGGGTTCGATGACACCCTTTTACCTAGTGGAGTATTCGGCGGTAACTCTTTTCATATTATATTATGGAATATGTTTATTGTCAAGGGTAATAATAAGGTTGTTCAACCTGGCTTGTTTTGATTTCTGACAGAATTCTAAATATTCAAACTTGTGCTCTTGGTAGCTATTTGAAATTAGATACTTTATTATACGTAGTAATATATGTAGTATCCTGTGGAGCTTTGTATTAGGAGCTTTGTATTATATAGAATATGGACGATATCTCAAAAAAAACAGATGGCGAGCTAGTAGAACTACTTATTGCGTCAAAACATGGAGCTATGTCTGTTTTAATTGACAGATATCAAGCCCCACTTTCAAGGTACCTTAAGCGAATTGGTGTTTATAAGGATGAGGATATGGAAGATCTTCTTCAGGATGTTTTCATAAAAATTTATAAAAATATAAACTCTTTCAATAAGGACCTTTCTTTTTCTTCTTGGATTTACAGAATATCTCACAATGAGGCTATCTCATTTTTTAGGCACAATAAGGCGAGACCGGAAGGTAACATGATTGACGATAGCGAGGAAATTATCTTTAGAATTGAAGATGAAAATATCGATTTGGTTCAGGAAATTGATGAAAAAATAAATTCCAAATTATTAGGTAAGGCAATTTTAGAAATCGATCAGAAATATAGAGACGTTCTAGTCCTCAGATACTTTGAAGACAGAGACTATGAAAATATATCTGACATTTTACAAATTCCAACAGGTTCGGTCGCAACACTTATCCGAAGGGCCAAACAGAGATTGGGGGTTAAATTAAAACATCTTGAAAATTCGATTCAAAAATAAAAACATGGAACATAAAATAAAAACACAAATAAATAGCAATACATACACAAAAAAAGATGAAAATCTGGAAGCTAAGGTGTTGGGGCTTATCGAAAAAAATAAAATAAAACCTACGTCTAAGTATTATTTCTCTGCTAGAAATAAAGCCTTCTGGTCCTTATTTGTTTTGTCATTGATAATTGGGTCTATAGCTTTTTCTGTGATGATTTTTACTTTTACTAATTCAGAGTCTGAAATTTATGAAATAACTCACGACAGCATCATCGAGTTCATACTAGAGATGACACCATATATATGGATAGTCTTATTTGCCACATTTGCATTCCTGGGATATGAAAATTATCGACATACAAATAAGGGTTATAAGTATTCTTTTAGTATAGTGCTTTTATTTGGATTAGTTGCAAATATTGCGGGAGGAGTAGCCTTACATGAGTTTGGAATTTCAAGATTAATTGATGAAAATATTACAACAAACAATATGTTTATTAGATCATCAGACTTTACGAGAAGGCAGGCTTGGAATCAGCCAGATAAAGGAGTGCTTTCTGGAGAGGTTATTTCATTTTCCGATGGTAGTTCAACTTTTGTTCTAAAAGATTTCACCGGTAATTTATGGACGATATCTTCCGATTATATTCCTGATGTAAGTCTAGATCTAATATCCACGTCATCTCAGATTAGAGTTGTTGGTATCACTAGTGGAAATGGAATAGCTTCATCTTCTATGACAAGAGTAATGAGTGCTTGCTATGTTCTTCCTTGGGATAGCGCTAAATATGCTCCTGCCGTAGCGGATATAAGAGAGCATTTAAAAAACTCAGATAAAAATGAAAGAAATATTTCAGACCAGCGTAATAACAAGTGTAAGGCTATGAAGTCATACAATATTATAAACAGTATGGTGCAATTAAAATAATCAAATGAAATTAAGAAAAGCTTTTAAAAATTTAGCTATTTCAGCCCCGTTTGTCGTTCTTTTTGCTGTAAGTGGAGGAGTATCTCTTGCTAGTGATGTAAATTCTACATCGACCCAAGTGGTCTTAACTCAAAACAAGGTAGTATCTCCAAAGCTTACGGCCGCACAAAGAAAAGTTAATTTAAAGGCTAAAATATCAACAAAAAAAATAACACCTACGTCAACATCAGTAAGGATACAAAATAATAAATCAAAAAAAATAAAGACTCCTAAAAAAGTCAAACAAAATACATCAGCAACATCAACAACATCAACAATAAAAATATAAATTAAATTCTAGTTAAATAAATACAACTCAAAAAACACCAATCTGGTGTTTTTTATTTTTCCAAAAATAGCATATAATATATCTATGACAGAAAAAATTGATACACATCAAATACACGAGGAAGTGAAGGCTGGTAATGCATATCTTTTGGATGTGAGATCAAAGGAAGAGTTTGCAGAGTTTTCACTGCCAAATTCAATCAACCTAAGTGTTGAAGATATTGAATATGGGAAGGTTCCAAATGTGCCTAGAGATTCTAAAATCTATGCTTACTGTATGTCTGGTGCAAGATCAGAGAAAGCTGTGCGTTTATTAAAATTAATGGATTTTACTAATATTGTTAATGCAGGAGGAATCATCAGCTTAATCTAGGTTCTTAAGTGGAGTTTTGAGTTATCCACAACATTTTTCTCTGTAATGTTTGACGGTGAACGTTCGTTCACTTATAATATATTTATATTAATAACAATAATTAATTTAAATAATATGAGCAAAATGACAATGATGTTTGAAATAAGAAGAGAGGTTAAGTCACTAAACAATGCTATTGATAAAAAAATAATACGTAATCAGTCTTACGAGAAAGAGTCACGCCGTCATAGACATTTGGTAAGTCAATTGAGAAAAATTGAAGGGGAGGCATCAATGGCCAGAACTTTCGCTCTAGCTTCTTTCTTCCTGTAGTCTCTGGTAAAATGAATGTGAATTCAATGAGCTGAGTAAAATAAAAATAATTAATAATGTCCTACGAAGATTATAAACAAAAAATAACAAACTTTTATAGAAGCAACAGGCGCATGCCTTGTTATTCAGAGATAATGTCCTTGCTTAGTTTTAAGTCAAAGAATGCCGTATTTAAATTAGTTAATAAATTGATTGATGATGGCATCATAGAGAAAGATTCAACTGGTAAATTGTCCCCAAGACATATTTTTGGAGAAGTCTCATTGCTTGGAGTGGTTGAAGCTGGAATCCCAACAACAGCAGAAGAGGAGGTTCTAGATACATTGAGCTTGGATGAGTGGCTTCTTGATGGTAAAAGTAGTTCCTCTACATACATGCTAGAAGTAAAAGGGGATTCCATGATAGAAGCCCATATTAGTGAAGGTGATTATGTATTAGTAGAGAGAATTGAAGGTGGTAAACAAATTAAAGATGGTGAAATAATAGTTGCGGAAATAGATGGGGGTTGGACACTCAAATACTTAAAGCATGATAAACATGGTAAGATATACTTACAGCCAGCAAATAAAAAATACTCAAATATTTATCCAGAATACGACCTTCAGATTGCTGCTGTTGTCAAAGCTGTCATAAGAAAGCTTAAATAAATTTAATTATTAGATACTTATAAAATTACAAAATGAACGAATTAAAAAAAATGAATAACAAAATACATGAAATAACTCAGGTGGGAAAGTATGCTCATGAGGCAATGATGTTTGCACGTATCGTTATCGGATGTGTCTTTATTTATCACGCACTTACTAAGCTAGGCGGACAAGGGTCAATATTTATGACAATAGTAGGTCTTGTAGAATTAGCGTCAGCGGTATTTATATTGTTAGGTACAAAAATAAGATTAGCTGGATCAGTTCTGGGAGTAGTGATACTTGGAGCGATATTTTCAAAAATATTCGTATGGAATGCTGGTTTTTCTGGAGTAGGTGGGTGGGAGTTTGATATTGTTATTATAGCCTTACTTTTTGTTCTTGTTTCAGTTGATTCAACAAAATATAGATTACCTTCAAAGAAATAGTTATAATCAATAGTAATTACGAATAGCGATTCTATTATAAACAGCCGGGTGTGAACTAATTAGTTCACACCCGGCTGTTTTATTTTAAAATAATCATAGTATACTAATTATAATGACTAGGGATAAATGAGTTTATGCTGGTTTAATAAAGTAATATAATATTGTGACTAAATCAAAGGAAGGAATTGAAAATTTTATAATTAGAAAGCTTGAGAAAGCTAACACTATAGACGAGATAAACGTGTCTTTAAAAAGTGCTGGTTTTTCTGACTCAGAGATAGAAGAAGGTATCAGTAATACCAAGAAAACCCACAGAACATTACATCAGGATGTTGCTGCAGCTAATAACTTTTTACCGACACTTAACAAGAATAAGGGTGTGGTCAAGAATAAAAAATCACCGTCAGCAGAAGATCAGCATGCTCATCTTGGGCTATTTGCTGGAAGACTGAATAAAAAAGATTTTACAATTTCTGTACTTTTTTTATTCAGCCTTTTCTTCAGTGTATTAATAATTGTAGCTAGCTTTATTCAAGCTATGTCACCGGAGGCATGGGGACTTCTTGGTCAATTAGTTGCAAGTGATACAAATAATATTTTGTTATTGTATATGCCAATTATGTTTGCACCCTTTACTTTAATTTTCCTTTCATTGATTACAAGAAGACTTCATGATTTGGAACTACCGGGAATTATAAGTTTTCTATATCTTGGAATGTTTGTTTTTCCATCTTCAGAATACGCACCCATAGGAATGTTTCTTTATGATACAGCCCTTTTTATTTTATTTATATTTCTTATGTTCGATTCTGGTATGTCCAAACCAAATAAGTATGGTAAAATATCTGTAGCACACGGTTCAACCTTTAAAAAAATACTTAATTTAAATTAAAATGAATTCATCTTTTGTTCATGCCGATATATTTTTCTTTATGACAACATTAGCAATGGTGGTCCTTACATCGCTGCTAATAATATTTTTATATTACATTATACAAATAGCTAGGCATTTGGAATATACATCTAGAAAATTAAAAGAAGAGGCTGACCGTATTATGGAAGATGTTTTGATGGTTAGAGAGTCTATTGAGGAGCAGGGAAGCAAGGCAATGAATCTAATGAAGTTTGTTTTTGGATCTTTTATTAGATCGGGTAATGGATCTGCTGGGGATGGGGAAGAAAGGACTACACGTAAATCTAGAGCTGGGGGAAAGAAGAAGGTAAAGAAAGAGGACTAGGTATTCGGGGCGTAGTTACTCACAATTTAAACCTTGGACTGAATTGCCTAATATTAGGGTATATCTATTTTGCATAATTTTTTACTCTTGATATAATATATGAGTTATGAATACAACAAAAACAGGAAACAAAGCAGGTGCTAAAAAAAGCACTGACGCTAAAGGCAGTAATGTTGCGGGTGTTCTAGGAGTTATTGGTGGTCTTACTGCAGCAGCTGCAGTTGGAGCATATTTTGTTCACAATTCAAAAGATGCAAAGAAAAAAATTAAAAACGCTAAAGGTTGGATATTAAAAGCAAAGGGTGAGGTACTTGATAGACTAGAAGACATGAAGGATGTTACAGAGGACAAGTACAAAACTAATGTGGACTCTGTATTATCAAAGTACACTAAAATCAAGAAGATTGAGGCTCCAGAGCTTGAAAAATTAGCAACAGAATTAAAGTCTCATTGGAAGACAATTTCAAAGGAATTGGGAGTAGGAGCAAAGTCTGTAAAGAAGGTCGTTAAAAAAGGGGCTGCTGTTACAACAAAAATCGTAAAAGCTAAATAGTCACCAGAATAGGTATTTAAATTATTAATACGGAAGGTCAAGACATTATATCGAGCTCTCTAACGAGGGCTCGATTGTCTATTTTACTAGTAAATATTTTGTTTTTATGTTAGAATAAAACATATGTTAAAAAATAATCTTAAACTGATTACCTTGTCATTGTTCTTGTTTTCGATTGTTTTATGTCCTGTTGAGTATAAAAAAGCTGAAGCTTCTACTGCCCACGTGGAAAAAAATTTTACTCAAACGTCTTACACTAACTTTGTATCTTCTGATGGCAGGAATATCGTTGGCGTTAGGGGCGGAACCAGATCTATCAACATTTCAACTACAAGCGGCGCTACCTTTACTCCAATCAGTCAATTGGGTACAAGTACATGGTCCGATATGGGTATAAGTATAACGGGGTCAGACGATTTTACAAAATTATGGCTAAAAACAAATACAAATATATGGTATTCGATAGATAGTGGTTTAACGTGGGCGACAAGTACTTCTGTAAATTCTATACCGCATACACAATGGAAAGACATGTGGTCATCAGCTAGTGGCGTAAATTTATTTTTAACCAATAATACTGCGCCGTATTTATATTATTCAACAACAAGTGGTGCGACCTGGGCAACTTCTAGTATACCGTCTGGATATTGGAACTATCTCACTATGTCAGCAAGTAGTACAAAAATATCTATTTCTAATGGTGTTAATAAATTTTATGTATCAACAACTAGTGGTGCGACTTGGGTAGATAGATCCGCTACTTTTCCAACAGTGGTTGGGACTTTGATGGGCTTTAAATATTCTCCTGATGGAAGTCATTTATTTTGGGCTGATGATGCTGACTCTAAGATATACACATCCATAAATGATGGTTTATCTTGGACATATTATGATATACCTGGAGTTACTGCAGGATGGGGAAAGATTGCTTCATCCTATGATGGAATGAAGGTGTTTGCAGGTCGTACACCGGATGCAGGTAATTGGTTTTTGTATAGTTCTATAGACGGAGGTACTGCTTTTGTTCGTTCTTCGGATTCGAACGTGTTTGGTACTAACGCAACGTTTGATTCAACTCCTGGAAGATTATTTGTCTCTTATGATGGTCTCACAATAACTTCACTAGATCACAGTGGCACCATCTCCTTCACCACCCCAATAATCTCCAACAACAGCCTCTCAGCCGGAGTATCTACCTCAACCATCTCCTTCACTACGGACAAATCAGCAACATCATCAGTATCATACGGTCTCGCACCAAGTATATACACTGATACAGTATCAACATCAACCGCTTCAACAACATCTTCCTTTAACATCACCAACCTCCTTCCATGCACCACATATAATTATAAATACGATGTAATGGATATATACAGCAATCCTGCCACCTCCCCCAACTACTCCTTTAAAACATCGGGCTGTATAGCAAACACCACATACATTCAATCAACCTCAACTGCAATCAGCAACCTGGGAACACTCAGTCTGGGAAACCTACACCTAACCATCCCCTCCGGCTTCTCCGCGACAACAACATCTGCCCAGTTCGAAGCCACAGAACTTGCAACAACAACCGTCATCTCCACTCTCGGCAAACCAGCAAGATACAATCTATTCAACTCACTGTATCAATTGCAAGCAATGCCAACAGCAACTTCAACCCTTACAACATTCACCAATCCATTATTCATCACCCTAACGTATAACCCAGCAACACTTGGTGTCACTGATCCCTCAACCCTTACAATATTCAGTACTGATGGATCTGTATGGTCACAACTATCATCTTGTGTAGTTGATACTGGACTTCACACCGTAACTTGCCCAACAACACACTTCTCAACATTTGGTATCTTTGGATTAACAATACCTGCAAGTATTACAAACACTGCAGTCTCACTATCTGGTCTTCAAGCCACCATCTCTTGGAACACAGACAAGGGAGCAACAACTGGATTAAACTATGGAACAAACTCATCTGTTACAACCTCAACAACAACCGATGCATCATTTGCTTCAACATCACACTATGTGATACTCCCAAACTTAAGCTACAGCACTACATACTATTACCAAATCACTTCAACCGATGCTGACTCACA